>ERZ808252.522-NODE-522-length-36662-cov-5.026197_pt1 | contig 36662 bp, 36 predicted proteins | sample MGYA00521242_ERZ808252 | MGnify/ENA primary metagenome ERZ808252 (study PRJEB31516, sample SAMN03275581) | gut metagenome | biome: mammalia-associated habitat; material: feces | host: Papio cynocephalus | place: Kenya | collected 2012-08-07 ...
GTGTAAAATTTATTGTAACCGGGCTAGCCGTCGCGCTAGCGACTTGGTACAATGAGAAAAGACATGGTATAATTTAATGAACACGGGTTCGCGAAAGGAAGAATACATAAGAGACAGGAAGGAACAAACGATGGACAAAAACACGATCAAACATGCTTTTTATAAATCCATACCGATTTTGTGCAGTTATGTGTTTATGAGTATTGCCTACGGAATGATGATGCAGAAATCCGGTTTTGCGTGGTACATCTCGCTGGCAGCAAGTGCAGCCGTATATACCGGTGCATTTCAGTTTGTGCTCATTACCTTTTTGAGCAGCGGTGCGTCTTTGGTTACGGTGGCACTCACGGCGTTTTTGATGAACAGCCGTCAGAGTTTTTACAGTTTATCGTATCTTGACGATTTCAATGAGATGAAACACCGCAAATGGTACATGGTTCAGACGCTCACCGATGAAACATACGCGGTCAACAGCACCCTGCATCTCCCGCGAAAAGAAAAGCAGGATACGATGTTTTTTATCGCCCTTTTCAGCCATCTGTACTGGATTTTCGGAAGCATTGTCGGCGGTGTGCTCGGACAGCTTATCCCGTTCCAGCTGGAGGGAATTGATTTTTGCATGACGGCGCTTTTTATCATTATTTTTATCGATCAATGGGAAAATTCCAAGGATCACAGACCCGCGATGACCGGAATGCTGATCGGAATTGCCAGTCTGCTCGTATTTGGAAAATCGAATTTTATGCTGCCCGCACTTTTGGCGACTTCTGCGGTGCTTTTATTATTCCGGGCGAAAGAAGGTGGCAGACATGAGTAATGTGTGGCTGATGATCGGACTGGGTGCTGCGATTACATTCTTTCTGCGTGCCTTCCCGTTTTTGCTCTTTCATGGCGAGCGGAAAATCCCTTCATGGCTGGAAATTCTTGGAAAAAATCTGCCGCCGGCGATCATGGCTGTGCTGGTAGTTTACTGCCTAAAGGACGTGCGCGGAAATTTCAGCCAGACCGGAATCTGGCAGCTTGCCGCCGGACTGGTCGTTGCGGTAACTTACAAATGGAAGCACAATACATTGTTTAGTATACTGATCGGAACGGTGGTATACATGGTTTTGTTGTGGCTGACGTAACCGGAGTTTTACATTAAAAGGAGAGGTTTTATGCAAAATAAAAAGAGAGAAGATCAAGGATATATTATTTCCCTGATATTAACATTTGCGGCGCGTTCGGTGCAATTATTTTCCGCATTTCTGGGATGCCTGCTTCCGGAGGAGTTTCAGGATTTTATTCCCTCTGCGCTTGTTATGATTTTCATATGGTCTGCGCCAATCTGCCAGGCAGCGGCGGCATTTGTTGCGATACGTTATATTCGGCGGAATCCGGATAAGCAAAAGCTGGGAGTGATCTGCCTGATCGTTGCCCTGGTCTTTTTTACAGCCAACAGCTTTTTATCCATGATGTTGACAGGCCTGGCAAACTGGGACACATCGCATTTTGGATGATTCGCCGCAGAAAGGAGAGGATGTGCCATGAATAGAAATTTTAGTGTAATCTGCTATATTGTTTCCTACATATTATCAATGACCTGTATGCCGGTAATGGTGACTGCCTGCCAGATTACGGATACGATGATTCAGCAAAGGGGAGATGTGCTGGTGGTATGGCAGCTGCCCGCCATCATTTTAAGTGTGGTTGCCATTTTACAGCAGGAGAGAAAACAGGATCACACGCTCGCTGTGATCAGCCTGGTATATGCGCTTATACTGATGCTGTTTATGGGAGCGATGGTTTTGATATGACAGGGTGAGAGGGATTGCTGCTCTGTATCACGTAAAATACGACGTTTTTGATAAAACAGGGTTGCTAAATTTGAAAAAATGTGTTATTTTTATTAAAAATAATTTTATTAAAATTTATTTTAGTTAAATTGCTTTTAATAAAAGGGGGAATGGACATGTTTATTGGAAGAGAGAGGGAATTACAATCTCTGCAGGAGTTTTACAATAAAGATGGATGCAGTATGATGGTTATCTATGGCCGCCGGCGCATTGGTAAATCAACGTTGATCACCGAATTTATAAAGCAGAAAAAGGTCATTTTTTATACGGCAACGAAAGTGGGAAAAGAAAGAAATCTCGAACTTTTCTCCAGACAGGCCGCGTCCTTTTTCTTTCATGACGACATTGAGCTGTCATTTCCTTCGCCGGATGCAGTTTTTGATTTTATTGGGAAAAATGTGCGGCAGGAAAAAGTGCTGCTGGTAATTGATGAACTGCCGTACTGGGCAGAGAAGGACGAAGCCCTTTTATCGGTTTTACAAAAATATATGGACACTTCATGGAAGGATACAAATATAAAAATCATCTTATGCGGTTCTGCTCTGAGTTTTATGGAAAACAAGGTATTAAGCGAAAAGAGTCCACTGTTTGGAAGAAGAGATTCGCAGATTAAATTAGAGCCGTTTGATTATCTGGATGCTGCCAAATTTATCCCGGAATATTGCGCCAGGGACAAGGCAGTCTGTTATGGGATTACAGGTGGTGTGGCAAAATATCTTTCGATGATAGATCCGTGCAAAAGCCTCGATGAAAATATTGTAAGATTATTTTTTAAAACGGATGGATATTTATATGATGAGACAAGAAACTTGCTGACGCAGGAGTTTTCAGACATATCGTTAGTGAATAATATCATTGAGCAGATTGCCTATGGGAAAAATACAGTAAATGAAATAGCAACAAAACTTGGCGAAACCTCACCTGCGGTTTTGTATTCGTTGGAGAAATTGATAAATGTAGGTCTGGTACAAAAGAGAAAATGTATTACAGAAGAAAAAAATAAGAAAAAGACACAATATGTTTTAAAGGATTTTATGTTTAAGTTTTGGTATGAATTTATCCCAAAGGCGACGAGCGTAATTGAGATCGGGCAAGGGGAAATGTATTACAATAAGGTCGTAAAACCGGAGCTTCATTCGTTTATGGGAGCGGTATTTGAAGAAATGTGCAGATATTATACGCTTAAAGAAGGAGTTCTGGGAAAATTTGGATGCTTTATTACCAATGTTGGTGTCTGGTGGGGAACGGAGGCTGTTACAAATGCAGAGGGAAAGAAGTGTTCGCAGTCAGCGGATATTGATGTGGTAGGCTTATCCGAACCGGAAAAGAAAGTAGTTTTAGGCGAGTGCAAATTTAAAAATGAAAAGATCGATAAGAAGGTATATGAAACACTCCTACGCCGGGGAAATCAGATCAAACTAAAATATCATATTGAGAAATATGTGTTATTTTCCATGTCCGGATTCACGGAATGGTTTGATTCACTCGAAGATAATAAGGTAGTTCTCCTTACGCTGGAGGATTTGTACCGGTGCTCTTAAGCCGCATATTTTCCCTGCGTTCGGCGTATAATGTAAAAATGTGCAGCAGAGGGAAATTGCATGCTTAATAAATTGTGGGGAGCGATGATTGTGATTGGGATCGCCGTCGCTGCCTTTCAGGGGAAAATTGGAAATGTCGGCACGGCAGCCATCGATTCGTCGAAAGAGGCAGTGATGCTCTGTATCACGATGCTTGGGGTCATGTCGATGTGGACAGGAATCATGAATGTGGCGAAAAAAGCCGGTTTGATCGATGCCATGACAAGGGCGCTCAGACCGGTTTTACGTTTTTTATTTCCGGATATCCCGCGGGAACACGAGGCAAATGAGTACATTGCAGCCAATATCATCGCCAATGTGCTGGGGCTTGGCTGGGCGGCGACCCCGTATGGCTTGAAAGCGATGGCGGCACTCCGCGAGTGGCAGAAAGAAAATGGCGAGACGGGAAATGTCGCAAGTACGGATATGTGTACGTTTCTTATCATTAACATTTCGTCGCTGCAGCTCATCCCGGTCAATATTATTGCGTACCGCAGCCAGTATGGATCGGTGTCACCGACGGCGATCCTTGGAATGGGACTGGTGGCAACCCTGTTTTCAACGGCTGCCGGCGTATTGTTTTCGGTGATTGCGAGAAAATGCGCCAAACGGCGGGAAGGAGGAAAGGCATGAGATTTATGTATTATCTTTCCGACAGTATGATCCCGCTTGTTTTGATCCTGGTGACCGGTTATGGACTGCTGCAGAAAGTCGATATTTTTGACGCATTTATCGAAGGCGCCGTGGATGGTTTTAAGACCGTTTACAAGATTCTTCCGACACTCATCGGCCTTATGATCGCCATTGGAATTTTAAGGGAATCCGGTACACTGGGATATGTCGCATCTGTGATCGCGCCGCTGACCGAGCGGCTTCATTTTCCCTCGGAACTGGTGCCGCTTGTGACCGTAAAAATGTTTTCTTCTTCGGCGGCGACAAGCCTTCTCCTCGATATTTACAAACAGTTTGGACCGGACAGCCGCCTGGGAGTGCTGGCGTCGGTGCTGATGAGCTGCTCAGAGACGATTTTCTACACAATGAGTGTGTATTTTATGACGGCGAAGGTGACAAAGACAAGATATACTCTTGCCGGTGCGCTGTTTGCGACGCTGGTCGGGATTGTCGTATCGACGCTGCTGGTCGGGGTGTGAAAGTCCAATTTCGCAAAAAAAGTATTGTACAGAGGTGCTTTTTGTGATAGATTATAGTCATAATATCAAGAGGAGAGTTGCTGGAGGAGATCATGAAAGAGGTTAATTATATGGAATGCAATCTGCCGCCGTATCTGCAGCATGATCTGGATGAACTGAAAAAAGATCCGGACAGTGATATATGGTGGTGTGAATTATACGGATCCATTAACAGTGCGGAAGTAGATGGAGAGATTCCGTCTTCACAGGCATGGTATTTGAGGGAAAAATATTTGGGATTATCGAAAGAATAGGATGTGATATTTGTGATCGATCTGACAAATGCGAAAGAAAATCCGTTTAAGACTTATGATGGGGCGAATGGAAAGAAAAAGTGCATTATTTACAATAACGAAGAATATATGATTAAATTCCCCACATCGAAAGAAAACTTGGATATTCACTATACAAACAGTTGCATCAGCGAACATATTGGCAGCAGTATTTTTCGAATACTTGGAATAGATGCACAGGAAACTTTTTTGGCAGGTTATCATGGAAAAATGGTAGTGGCGTGCAAAGACTTCTGCCCTTCTGAATCACCTCTTGTGCTTCAATCATTTGCTATGTTAAAAAACGGATGTATTGAATCAGAGAACAGTGGATATGGAACAGAATTACAGGCTGTATTGGATACCATGGAAGAGCAGCAGCTTTTTGAACCACAGGAAGTAAAAGAATATTTTTGGAAAATGTTCATCGTGGACGGGTTATTGGGAAACTTCGACCGGCACAATGGAAACTGGGGATATCTGACCGACAGAAAAAGTTTTGCAAAACTGGCGCCTGTTTACGATTGCGGGTCTTGTCTTTTCCCGCAGGCTTCCGATGAAAAAATGCAGTTTTTTTTGCAGAATGAAGAAGAAATGAAAGCACGCACCTTTGTCTTTCCAAATTCCGCATTGAAGATACATGATCAAAAGATCAATTATGCCGAATTTTTGACATCCGGACAAAATCAGGAATGCAATAAAGCTTTATTAGAGTTGGCACCGGTCATTAGAATAAAGATGCCGCAGATATGTGAATTCATTGATAACGTGGAAGAAATTTCTTCAATAAGAAAAACTTTTTATAAGCAGATCATCCAGGAGAGAAACCGGCATCTTATACAAGAACCGGCACAAAACAACCGATAAGAAATACACAAAGCGCTTCGGGGCTTTTTCGCTTGCACAAACACTGTCAGATAGTGTATAATAGGATTCATAGAGAACGAAAGAAAGGAATTTTAAAGAGTGAAAGAACGGTTTAAGAAAATTATGAATGTGCTGTTTCTGGTAATTTTTTCCATTGCGGCATTGTGGGAATATATGCAGTTTTATATGTATTATGATCTTCCGCAGATCGTAGTCGTTTTGCCGATTATCGGACTTCTGGCGGCAGCCGCCCTGAAAAAATGGAGTTTTATACTGCTTGGGACGACGGCACTGACGTCCATCGTATTTCAGATTATCGAGGATCCACAGGATGGCCTTGGGTATGTGGATACTTCCAAAATAGAAATTATCGTGAAAATCCTGCCGGCAGTGCTTTTGTTTTTGCTGATCGGAATTGCAGCAGGTTTGCTTGTGCGCATGTCATTTCGCAAAGACCGCCATATCAGCCTGCGTATTTTGTTCTGCGGACTGGGGATCATCGTGGCTCTTGCCGCCGGCATTGTTTTATTCCGCAATCCGCTGTATCCGTTTATCGCAAGACATCAGATCCACCAGTATGCGCAGAAATACGATACGAAAGACTATCCGGTGAGCGACGTGGTTGTTTATTACAGTTATACCGACCTGCAGTATCTGGGACGAGTTGTCATGAGCGATGGCGTGATCTATCCGCTGTCGCATGATATGCAGACGGGAGAAGTAAAAGAAGAAAAAAATTGACAAATTTGTAACAAAATTGTAATATAAACTTATGGTTGTGGAATTGCGGGAGAAATTCCATAATAAAAATTAAAGGATTAAAGCAAAATATGAAGAAGAACGAAAATGTAATCTGGCAGGATAATAAAGTATCTTACGAGGACCGATGCCGGGTATTGGGGCAGCAGGGAAAGGTCATCTGGTTTACGGGGTTGTCCGGTTCCGGAAAATCGACAATTGCTGTAGAATTGGAAAAAATGTTAAATGAGGCGGGAAAAGCCGTATACCTTTTAGACGGTGACAATATTCGCTGTGGGATCAATTCAGATCTGGGATTTTCAGATGAAGACCGGAATGAAAATATCCGCCGGATTGGAGAAATCGCGGCGTTGTTTCGGGATGCCGGAATCATTACACTGGTTTCTTTTATTTCTCCGTTTCGTGAGATGCGCCGCGTGGCGAGAGAGCGCGCCGGCGAGGGGAATTTTGTCGAGGTGTATGTGAATACCAATCTGGAGACTTGTATGGAGCGTGATCCTAAGGGATTGTATAAAAAGCAGATCAAGAATTTTACGGGAAAAGATTCGAGTTACGAAGAACCGGTGGCTCCGGAATTGATTGCAGATACGAAAAAATATACGGCAGCAGAATGTGCAAAACAGATTTTTGATTACATTATGATGTAGGTGAGAAAATGAGGATATCCGACAGATTAAAAGAAGAAGTGAAAGCGCGTCAGGCAGAATGGAAGATTCAGAAAAATGCCAATAGAAAGACGGTTCTTCACGGCGAGGGTGGCTCTGTTACGCTGCGTCCCAAAGAGTGGGTGACGCATGGTTCGATAGAATACGAAGTAACTTTTAGTAGGTTAGACAAGACTAACTACAAGGGGAATGTGAAAGAGGAAAAAATGTACTCTTTGACATCCCAGGCGAAAGACTGGTTTTTGGAACTGCAGTTACGAAGTGACAAATACACATTTAAAAATATGCTGGCAGTGATCGACCCATTTGATGAGGCACCATTGACAGCACTTGTGATGTTTACAACCGTTACGGATTATCGCGTGCGTACAACCGTTTTTGGTGATGTCGAAGAGACGAATTTTGTGTCGGAGTTTCCGGCAGAAAAACGCCACCGCATCCCGATCCTCGGCTTGTATGCAGGAAGAGAGACAAAAATACAGATTGAATTGCTGGACGAGCAGGAAGAAGTGTGCGATACACGCACGTTTATGCTGCAGACGGAAGAACTGCCGGAAGACCTGAAAGATGTGGTAAAACCAACGAAGATCAATACCCGGTCGGCTTTTCCGTATATCCTTATTGCGGGCGGGATCGACATAAGACCTTGTGTGTTTGACCGCGAGGGAAAGATCCGTTATTATCTGCGCAGAAAACCGAAAGGATATGGGATTTTTCCGCTTTCCAAAGGACGGTTCCTCTTTATGGAGCAGGATATTTCCGCGCCATCCTTTACGAATCCGCATTCGATCCAAATGTACGATATGGATTATCTTGGACGAGTAGGACGCACATATTTTGTGAAAAATGGCGCACACCACACGGTAGAGGAAAAAACGCCGGAAGGAAATATTCTGACGGCAGGAAACAGTCTGGAAGGACATTCCGAAGACCTTGTGCTGGAAATCGACCGTGCGACGGGAGCAATCGTACACAAAATAAAACTGGGAGATATCTTTGATGACACGTATCAGGATATGATGGACTGGGCGCACATCAATTCGGCTTCTTACGATACGGCGCAGGATTCGATGCTTGTGTCCATGCGAAACATTCATTCGGTTGCAAAATTTGACTGGAGTACGGATGAAATCCAATGGCTGATGGCAGATCCGAGATTCTGGGAAGGCACGCCGATGGCGGAAAAACTTTTGACTCCGATCGGTGAAGTGCCGTGGTTTTATCAGCAGCACGCCGTATTTGAAGTGCAGCTGGAACAAAATGACAATCCGGATATCCGTTATATCATGGTGTTTGACAACCATTGGCACAAACGCCGTAAGGTCAAATTTTTTGATAAAGACAAGAAAAGTTATGTTAGTTTTTATGAGATCAATGAGAAAGAAAAAACGGTAAAATTGTACAAGCGGATTGCCTGTCCAAAGTCAAAGATCCGCTCGAATGCGATCTATGTCGAGGAAGACCGGAGACTGTACATTATGGCAGGATTCCTTGTCCCTGAGATCGATGAAAATCTGGGACTTATCCGCGAGGTGGATTTTGACACCGAGGAGATTTTGAGTGAGTATTATGTGAAACCGGGATTTTTCCGCGCTCACGAGTTCTGCCCGGATATGATCTCACTTTCTAAGGCACTTGTGCAAAATACAGAGTACCTTTTGGGAGATCTGAAACGTCCGGTTCTGGCAGAAAAAGAACGCGAGACGGCATGGGATTTTACGGCAGCAGTAAATGTTGCGGATTCGGCGATCCGCTACCGCAGACGCGAAGATGTATTTTATGTCCGCGAGGTCGATCACACAATCCAGACCGTGATCTTTCATGGAAAAGAAAAGACCTGGTATGTGGATTTTAAGGACACTTATCAGACGATGAAAACATTTGAAAATGCAGTATATTATATTGCCATGTGGCTTGACGTTCTCCCGCCGGATCAATATGAAATTTATCTTGAAATTGACAATATTTTACAAAATACCGGCAAGAAGATTGTGAAGCAGAAGTAGATTTTTATCGAGGATACCTTTGTACTGCCAACGCGGAACCGGCGTGAAAAAGCGCCCGGTTTCGATGGTGATCGAAGGTATCTTTTTTTCGTATACGCACCAGTCGCCAAATCCTCCGCCCGGCAGGGTACTTCCGACATTTTTTCCGACCGCTTCGATCATAGGATATCCGGTTGTGGCATGAGCGATCGATGCCATCTTTACAATATGGTTGCGCAGTGTCCCCGAAACGCGGTAATCAAAATAAATCAGGCTTCCCTGCGAATGATAATGGACCACACCGAGAGGCGCTTTTAATTGTGATACGAATGCCATCAGATGCTTTGTCTCCACCTGATCTGCGGCAGATTTGCCCGGATTGTGCTTTTTAATATCTTTTGACAGGCCAAATCCACAGGGGAAATTACGATTGAGATCGACACCGGCACTATTTTCTTTCCATTTTTTGGCAGACGTGTTTTGGCTGATGGATACACCGTCCGGGTTTGCCATCGGAAGAAACGAAATGCAGACATTGCGCCAAAGATCGCGGTAGCACGGACTGTCAGGCAGTTCGCGGTGATTGTAGCGCGGCAGATAATAGGCGAGCATATCCATAAGAAGCGTTGTATTGACGTATTCGCGGCCGTGGATGGAGGCAGTAAGGACAAACTGCTTTGGCGCATCTGCAGCACCGAGATGGCAGGCATACAAGTGCCGTTTGGCAGGGGTGCGCCCGATGGATTCCAGGCGGAAATAGTCTTCGGAATACTGCAAAGCCCATTGTTTTAACTGCTTTTCCATGGACGGGTAAGTGTAAAAGTTGCGTTTTGCCATAAGAAACCTCGCAGGTCGTTTTTTACCAGTATATGTGGAGGGAGCGGGAAAAAGACCGCGGCGGTTAAACTTGTAGTTGCGGTCAGAGGGGCATTGTGATACACTTAAGGCAAATGAAGAAAAGGGAAAGCTGGTGAAACGATGGGAAAGGTCATAAGTATAGGGAAACAGGATTTTGCATCTTTACGGGAAAATGATTATTTTTTTGTGGATAAAACAAATTTTATTAAAGAATGGTGGGAAAATGGGGATGATATAACACTTATTACACGCCCGCGCCGCTTTGGGAAGACATTGAACATGAGTATGCTGGAATGTTTTTTTTCGAATAAATATAAAAAAAGAGAAGATTTATTTGAGGGGCTTTCCATATGGCACGAGGAAAAATATAAGAAATTACAAGGAACGTATCCTGTTTTGACATTAAGTTTTGCGGCTGTCAAAGCAGATAATCTGGAGGATGCAAAGACACAGATCAAACAGCAGCTTTCTAAAATATATGCGGAAAACAGGTATCTTTTACAAGGAGATATTCTTAGTGAAAAAGAAAAGGATGCATATGAGAAGATGGACGCGTCGGTAAGTGATGCGGAAGCGATTGATGCCCTTAATAATATAAGCATGTATTTATGCAGGCAGTATTGTAAAAAGGTTATTATTTTATTGGACGAATATGATACACCTATGCAGGAAGCGTATCTTAATGGATATTGGGAACAGTTTCTCTCTTTTATGAGGAGTTTGTTTAATGCTTCTTTTAAAACCAATCCCTATTTGGAACGTGCGGTAATGACGGGAATTACCCGTGTTTCAAAGGAAAGTATATTTTCGGATCTCAATAATCTGCGAGTGGTGACAACGACATCAGATCTTTATGCAGACTGTTTTGGATTTACTGAAAAAGAGGTCTTTGATTCGCTGGAAAAATTTGGAATGAGTGATAAAAAGGAATTGGTAAAAAACTGGTATGATGGATTTACTTTTGGGGAATACCGAGATATTTACAATCCTTGGTCGATTACAAATTTCCTGAAGGAGAAGAAAATTTATCCGTATTGGGCGTCTACAAGTTCGAATGGACTGGTAAGTAAATTGATCCAAAGTGCTTCTGTGGAGATAAAGGAAAAAATGGAGGACTTGATTAAAAAGGAATCCATTCTTGTGAATTTTGATGAGCAGATTGTATTTGAACAGATTCATCAAAATGAAAATGCTGTTTGGAGCCTGTTGGTAGCAAGTGGATATCTTAAAGTAGAAGATGTGGACTACCGTGGAATTTTGCGGGAACCGTGGTATCAATTGCAGATTACGAATCTAGAGACGCTTAGTATGTTTCAGACAATGTTTCGTGGGTGGTTTGAAAATCCAATGGCAAATTATGGAAGTTTTGTAAAGGCACTGATGTCCGGAGATATCGAAGCAATGAACTACTATATGAATAAAGTGGCACTTGCTACATTTAGTTATTTTGATGTAGGATCCGGCAGTACAGAAACCATGGAGCCGGAGAGGTTTTATCATGGATTTGTGTTGGGGCTGATGGCAGAACAGATGGAGGATTTTGAGATTCGTTCTAACCGGGAAAGTGGTTTTGGAAGATATGACATAATGATGATCCCACATGATCCGGTAAAAAATCCGGCAATTATCATAGAATTTAAAGTATGCAGCCGAACACGCAAGGAAACACTGGAAGATGCTGTGCAGTCAGCCTTGCAGCAAATTACAGATAAAAAATACGAAGCGGAACTTTTAGCACAAGGTATTCCGAAAGAGCGGATTCGGCATTACGGATTTGCGTTTGAAGGAAAAAAAGTGTTGATTGGAGCATGAAAAACGGGTACTCCCGAAGCAGGGGTGCCCGTTTTTGCAGCTATTGAACGCTGATTTCAACCTTTTTTCCACAAAATGCTACGCCGTATTTGTAGATGGTTTGTATGCCGGCAGCAGAGAGTTCGGTGTCGTATTTTTTGTCAATGATCTGCTGCAATGCTTTCTCTGACAGCTTTTTGAGCTGTGTGTCAGAGCACCCTTTGGCGGCCTTTAACTCAATTAAAATACCGGGAAGTTTTTTGTTTGTCGGTTTGAGCTGGATGTCATATCTTCCATCCCCGGATTCTCTATTGGAAGAGACAAAGGAGCCGCCAAGCAGAGCGCAAAGTCCAAGCATAAAACCATGGTAGAAATTTTCTCCTGCAGTATCAAAAGAACTTACAGACTGCATCAGAAGTGTTTGAAGCAGGCGTTTTAGCTTTTCGTTATCGCCGGAAAAGATAGCTTCCTGAATGGAAATTGCTGTCGGCTGTGGGATGACAGTGTCCAATTGCTGTAGTATTTCTTTATGATAAACGAGAGAAATTTCTTTATTTGGCAATGCTACTTCACACATAAAGTCACCGTTAAAAGCCGGTGTGGTTTTTAACACTTTCAAGTATCCGGCAACCAGCAGAAAACTGTAGATGGTGGATGGATTCTTTTTAATCTGCGGATAGATAACTCCGGTATCAATGTACGTGGTAAAGGTTTTTCCATTTACAAGAGAAGTGAGTTTTTCATAAATTTCCTGATCAGCTTCAGCAATGATCTCACCGATAATTTCATTGCTTCCGGTAGCCTGCCAGAAAGCACGAGGTTCACAGTCATTATTAAAATAGTTGATAACAGACCAGGGGTTGAAAATCTCGGTTTTGCCAAAACGGTATCCGTCGTACCATTCGCAAAGCTCGTTGTACTTGTTTTCCACGCCATAATAGGCAGTCATTTCACGGATCTCATCCGAGGTAAAACCAAAATAAGAACTGTATTTATTGTCTAGCACAGAATTGATCGTAAGGTTATTTAATCCGCTGAAGATACTTTCCTTTGCTACACGGAGAATACCGGTCAAAAAGCCAAAAGACAGATGCCTGTTGTCTTTCAGACCGCCGGAAAAAAGATTCCGCATAAAGAGGATGCATGAATCGTAATAATCGTTCATGTACCCCTGCTGTATGGGAACATCGTATTCGTCAATGATAATAATTGGTGCGATCTCATAATGTTTATGGAGCATGCGGGAAAGATCGCAAAGGGCGGAAGAAAGTTCAACTTCCGTAACGTCGCCGCATAAGAGTTTTTCAAACAGTTTCTTATCGTATTTGTCACAAGTTTTGCTTGTCTGTAATTCGATGTGTCGATGTGCTTCATTGGCAAAAATATCTTTGATGGCAACAAGTGTCTCCGCCCATGTGTTAAATTTAACATCTTTAAAAGAAACAAATATAACGGGATATTTGCCCTGATAATCGCGGTATTTTTTTCCACACTGCCATATTTTTTTATCTTTAAAATAGATAGACGTATCTTCTTTCGTTTTTTCAAAAAAGGTGCGCAGCATATCCATGTTCAATGTTTTTCCGAAACGGCGGGGACGGGTAAAAAGTGACACCATCGGGCGCTCATCAATAAAATCTTTGATCATCATGGTCTTATCAATGTAATAATATTCTGTTACTGCTACACGATAATCCGATATGCCAATCGGAAGAGGCAGATTGACAGGCCGCGTGCTTTTTTTGTAGGCGCCGGTGCGAACCCGTTTGTCAGCAGGCTTTTTCGCGTCAGCAGGGATAAGCCAGAAACGCCCCTCTTTTTTTGCCCCTTTAATTTTTCCTTCTTTACAAAGCGTGGTTATCCGCCGCTCGCTTATATTCCAAAGTTCTGCGGCTTCTTTTACGCGCATGGTATCAGACATAGCACAACCTCCTAACGATAATTATGGTTATAGTATAACTATTATTCGGAACTATGTCAATAAACTTCGGAACAATATCAGTGGGATTTGATATTGTTCCGAAGAAGGTACAGAGGCCAATGAAATGTTAAATTTTTATGAAATCATTCGGAATGAATTGACATATTATTATAAAAAAGGTAGTATAATAATAAAGACAGGCAACGTGAGTGTCTGCCAAGCAGTGAAGTAAGGTGTTGTGCCAGAGAGCAGTGCCTTATGAGCTTTATACGGGTTTGACGTTTACCACAATCTGGCTAGAGATGCTATCTCGAAAGAAAACGTCGGGGGCTCTGCTTTTTGGCAGAGCCCTCCTTGCTTTAAGGAGGGATGTATATTTGAGGAATATTTTAGATTGTATCAGTACTTTTTTGTTACTTCTTGATACAGAATATGAAATTGTATTAGGACGTAAAGGTGTTGTGGAAACATTAAAAATTGTGTTTGATAAAAAAGACTGTTTTCATATAATGGGGTTACAATATTTGAAGGATAGACCAGAATTAAATCGTGATCGGGGGAAGGTGTTTGATGAAATTGCTACCGGAGTCATTACAGCAAGTAAACTAGAAACGTCTGATTTTTATGGTAAAATAGAGGATCGAATACACTTTCTGCCTTTGCTGGAAAATATCTTAGACAGTAATGATACTGTATTTAAGTATAATAAAAAAGTAAATATGTATTCTCTGATTGATGCGGATTATCTTATGAAAAATAATAAAGAGAACAGAAATCTTTTTTTATTTCTTTCAAAGAGAAAAGATGGTACATATTTTTGCAGATCTTTTTTTCCAGAAGATAAAAAAGATTATACTAGAAATCAGGCATCATGGACTTTGCTATATAAAAAGAAAATTAACACAAAAACAGGTGCAGAGCATGTGTTGTTTAATCGATTAAAAGATAGTAATACAACGGAGTGAATGGGAATAAAGGATATTTCATTTTTCAAAAACAATTTATCATTGAGAAGAGAAGAAAGGGGATTTATGGAAAAACGACAAGCGAAGGCAACCGGGATCATAAGTGAATACAATCCCTTTCATGAGGGGCACCGCTATCAGATACGGAAAGCCAGAGAAAAGACGGGCGCGGACGCGGTCGTCGTCGTGATGAATGGTGATTTTGTGCAGCGCGGCGAATGTGCGGTGACAGATAAATATGTGCGTACGAAGATGGCGCTTCTTGGCGGCGCGGATTATGTCTTTGAACTGCCGGTGAGGTATGGGATTTCGAGTGCGGCGGATTTTGCTTACGGCGGGATACTGGCACTGGAGAGCCTTGGCTGCGTGGATGCGGTCTGTTTTGGGTGCGAAGCGCCGGAAGATATTGACACAATGGCTGACATTTTTTGGAAATGTCAAAGAGAGGCGGAGGGAATTGCGCAGATGAAACAATATCTGGCGCAGGGATTGTCCTATCCGGCGGCGCGACAGTACTTTTTACAGGAAAAGACAGGCTGGAGTGAGGAAAAATGCCGCGAGCGGATGCAGCCGGGCAATATCCTGGGGGCAGAGTACCGTCAGGCAATACGGCTTCTCGGTTCGTCGATGGAGTGTGTACCGATTTTAAGAGAGGGGATGGGATATCACCAGATTGAGCCGGAGACGGAAAATGACTGGAAATATATGTCAGCGACGGCGATCCGTGCGCAGATGGAAGCCGGACTTGATTATGTGAAAGGAATGCCGGAAGAAGCGCTGCAAGTGTGGAAAGAAGCCGGGTACAGCATGAAAACAGAAGATTTCTGGCCGGCTCTTGCGCTGGCGGTTCGGATGCACATAGAGAACCTGGATTCTTACAAAGATGTGTCAGAAGACCTTGCGGCGGTATTTTCGCGGGAGATTTTGCAGGCGGTAGATTATGAAGGATTTATCCATGCGTGCAAGACAAAAAATATCACGATGGCGCGGGTGAAACGGGCGTTGTTTCAGATCCTTTTTGAGGTAAAAAAAGAGGAGAGGGAGACGAAGATGCCATATCTGCGGCTTCTTGGCAGACGAAAAGATGCCTGCCCGCTTCCGCTTGGAAGTTCACGGACAACCGTGATCGGGCGGCTGGCAAAAGAGGAAGAACGGCTGAGTGGGAGTGCCGGAAAAAAACTGGCACAGGATATCTTTGCCGCGGACATTTATCACATGACGGTTGCCCGGAAAACCGGGATGCCGCAGAAAAATGAATACAAACAACCGATGGTGATCGTCGGTTAAAAGGAGGTTGTTACGATGGAACAACGGTTAAAGAACTATTTGAAATTTTATGGAGAGACGGCGGAGGGAAGCCGTAAGATCGAGGGGGACAAAGGTGAATTTTTGTCGCAGATGCTCATACAGATTGGATTTTTCCAGCATGAAAGGCTGATCCACCTGATTGTTACGGTGCTTTTTGCCATTCTGGCGGTGATCTCGATCTTAGCGAGCCTTTTGATCCGGGAATGGGCGGTACTCCTGCTGTGCCTCATGTTTTTTGTGCTTTTGATCCCGTACATACGCCATTATTATATCTTGGAAAACGGGGTGCAGAAATTGTATCAGTATTATGATCAGATTTATGCAGAAAAGACAGAGGATGCGAAGTAAAAGAGTTGCGGAATGACGATAAATATGCTATGATATTAGTATATTTATTTGGCCGTGAAGGAGGTTACAGGATGAAGATTAGAGCAAAATTGATAACAGCAGTGTGTGGAACCCTTCTTTTGGAAGGCGTGGTTTCTTTTTTGGCAGTTTATCTGGGACTTGGCAAATTTATCGCACCGGGTGCATTGATCGCATATAGTGTTGTGGTGATTTTGTCAATCATTGCCGGAGCAGTGATTGCGACAATATTCAGCTTTCGATTTGTAAAACGTATGGAAGTTGTCAAAGAACAGCTGACAGCGATGGCGGATCATGATCTGACGTATCAAATTCCGCAAAAGACGTTAAAGGTGAAGGACGAACTCGGTGAGATCGCCAGAACCTCGGCAAAGACAGCGGAGTCTCTGCGGGAGATGGTTGAGACACTCAATGCGATGCTTACGGGAATGGATGAAAATATCGTAGAGACATCGGAGCGCGTAGATACCCTTTCGGATAAACTGGACGGTATGTCAGCGACGACCGAGCAGGTATCCACCGGATTGATGGAGACTGCGGCAGCAATGCATGAACTGGATGCGTCTACGGATGAGATCGAAGTGGTTATGAAAGGTGTCGCAAAGCAGGCACAGGAAGGTGCGGAAGAGGCTGAGAAGATCAATGCACGCGCTCTGGAACTCCAGGAAAATGCGAAGGAATCCAGAAATACGGCGAACCGTGTATTGAAAGGCAATAAAGAGCGTATGGAAGAAGCGATTCAGGCTTCCAAAAATATCCAGCAGATTCAGGTGTTGACGGAGACGATCCGCAATATCACCAATCAGACAAATCTTCTGGCAATCAATGCTTCCATCGAGGCAGCGAGAGCCGGTGAGAGCGGACAGGGATTTGCGGTAGTTGCGATGGAGATTACAGATCTTTCCGAGGCTTCTTCGGAGGCAGTTGAAAAGATTCAAAATGTGGCAGCGACCGTAACCGAGTCAGTAACAAGTCTGGTTGAGTGTTCTGAGATTATTCTTGAATTTATCAACACGTCCGTTATGACGGCGTACAGTGATCTGGTAGAGACGGGAGACCACTACAAGCAGGATGCGGAATATGTCAATGGACTGGTAGAATCCCTGAGTGCAAGTTCCGATCAGATTCTCAGCAGCTTAAATGAGATGAATACGACGATCCGCGATATCACGGCGAAAAGTGATCAGGGAGCGAAAGGCAGCGAGACGATTGCCGGCGATACCAATGAAATCGCACGGAATTCCGCAGATATCAAGCAATTGGCGGCTTCCACAGGCAGCAATTCGGTTCACTTGAAAGAACTGGTAGAGCAGTTTACCATCTGATAATACATAAGAAAATAGTTCGAACATACAAAAAGCAAGTGACGGTAATGCGGCCACTTGCTTTTTTGATGGTTTGGTAATGAGTTAAGAAAATTATTCTACAATACACTCCTGGATCAATTCCGGTATATCACCCGGCGCGTCACTGATCTCGTAACAGTTTTCCAGATGACGAAGTCCTGCATCCAGAAGGGACTTGTCCGAAGTATATAAATTGGCAAGGGGTTCTCCTGCTTCCACTTTCTGCCCCAGTTTTTTATGCAGAATAATACCTGCGCACGGATCGACAGCATCCTCTTTTTTGCTGCGCCCGGCACCCAGGATCCCGGCGGCAGTACCGACTCCTTCGGTGTTGATATAGGTAAGATACCCGGAGTGGGGAGCTTTCAGTTCGGCCTGTACCGGCGAGACAGGGAACGTTTCCGGCGAAAGGATATACGAAGTGTCGCCGCCCTGCATTTCTGTCATTTTAACAAACGTATCAAATGCGCGACCGCTTTCCACGCTTTCTTTGGCTTCTTTTACTGCTTCTTCGTACGAAATATTTTTCCCAAGTGAGATCATATGGGCAGCGAGGGTGTAGCAGACCGTCATCAGATCGTCCGGCCCATTGCCGTGAAGGGCGTCGATGGCCTCTTTTACTTCCAGATTATTGCCGACGGCGAAACCAAGCGGTTCTTCCATTGAAGTCAGCTGCGCAATGGTTTTTTTACCTGCCATATTTCCAATTTTTACCATCTTTTTAGCGAGTTCGAGTGCCTGCTCACGATCTTTCATAAAGGCACCGTTTCCGGTTGTGACATCAAGTACGATGCAGTCGCTGCCGGAAGCAAGTTTTTTGCTCATCACCGAAGAGGCGATCAAAGGAATGCTTTCAACGGTAGCCGTCGCATCGCGCAGTGCATAGATTTTTTTATCTGCCGGTGCCAGATCCGCCGTCTGGCCATTGACGCAGATGCCGGCTTTCTTTACGGCATCGAAAAATGCGCCGGTCGAAAGATCGGTACGAAAACCGGGGATAGATTCCAGTTTATCAATGGTTCCGCCGGTAAACCCCAGCCCGCGGCCGCTCATTTTGGCGATCGGGATTCCACAGGAGGCGGCAATCGGTCCGATGATAAGGGTCGTCTTGTCGCCGACACCGCCGGTACTGTGCTTGTCCACTTTGATACCGTCGATCGCAGAGAGGTCGTTGATCGTACCGGAATCGCGCATGGCAAGCGTCATTGTCGTCAGTTCGCGGTCATTTAACCCTTCATAGCAGATTGCCATCAGCATCGCAGACATCTGATAATCCGGGATATCTCCCTTTGTAAAACCCTCGATCATTGCACGGATGCTTTCGTCAGAGAGTTCTTTTCCATTTTTTTTATCGTGAATCAAATCTACAAATCGTTCCATAAGTAAACCTCCTTGTAAAGTCTTCTATAAATCTAGTATAGCATATTTGGAAAAAATATGATATACTTACTGTAATAATGTTTGGGTTGAACCTTTCGACCCTAGCTATAAAAAAATACGAAGGAGTTTATTTATGTCAACATCATCAATTATCATTCTTGCAGCATTCGTGGTATATCTGCTCTTTATGATTGTCATCGGAGTATTTTCCATGAAGAAGACAAACAACACCGAGGATTATTTCCTTGGTGGCCGAGGATTAAATGGCTGGGTAGCCGCGCTGTCCGCACAGGCCTCCGATATGAGTGGATGGCTTCTTATGGGACTGCCGGGATCCATCTATGCACTCGGAACCGGTCAGGCGTGGATCGCGATCGGTCTGTTCCTTGGAACCGTAGCCAACTGGCTTTTCATTTCCAAGAGACTTCGCCGTTATACCATTGTGGCGAACAATTCATTGACACTTCCGGAATTTTTGGAAAACCGCTATCACGATAAAAAACGTGTACTGCTGTTTATCTCTTCGCTTGTGATCGTCGTATTCTTCCTTGTTTATACGGCATCTGCGCTGGCTTCCGGAGGAAAATTGTTCAGTTCCGTATTTGGCGTGGATTACCATATCGCACTTGCCATCGGAGCGGGAGTTATCTTAATTTATACATTTCTTGGCGGATTTCTGGCGGTGTGCTTTACCGACTTCGTTCAGGGAATGTTGATGCTCGTCGGTCTTTTGGTCGTTCCGATCGTGGCATATGGTCTTGTGAGCAGTGATTTTGCTCCGCAGCTGACAGCGACACTGAGCGGAACCGGCATTGCTTACGACGATTACATGAGTTTGTTCTCCAATGGAGGAAAACCGTATACTTTCGTAGATGTCATCTCGCAGCTGGCATGGGGACTTGGATATTGTGGTATGCCTCATATTCTCGTGCGTTTTATGGCAGTAAAGAGTGAAAAGGAATTGAAAAAATCCAGCGTGATTGCCATTATCTGGGTAGCAATTTCTCTTGTTGCTGCGTGCTTTATCGGAGTGGTCGGAAGAGCATTTCTTGGTGCAGACCAGATCCTTGGAACTGCCGGACAGGCATCGACAGAGAGTGTCTTTATTGAAATGATCAACAAAGTATTTACATACCGTCTTGGCGTGCCGTTTATTGGTGGAATCTTCCTTTGCGGAATCCTTGCCGCAATTATGTCTACGGCAGATTCCCAGCTGCTTGTATGTGCGTCTTCCGTGTCAAAAGATATCTATAAAAATGTACTGCGCCCGCAGGCAGAGGATGACAAAGTATTGAAAGTCAGCCGTGTTACGGTGCTTGTCATCGCTGTGATCGCATTTTTCATCGCATGGAATCCGGAAAGCAGCATTATGAACCTGGTTTCGGATGCCTGGGCCGGCCTTGGCTCTGCCTTTGGCCCGATCGTAGTATGTTCGCTGTTCTGGAAGCGTACAAACTTTGCCGGAGCGGTAGCCGGTATTGTTTCCGGCGGCTTGACAGTACTGATCTGGGACTATATCCCACTCGTTGGCGGACAGACCATTGCGGCAGCGACAGGAATCTATTCCCTGCTTGTCGGATTCTTCATCAGTCTGGTGTGCATCGTGGTCGCAAGTCTTTGTACAAAAGCGCCATCGGAAGAAATTTTGGTCGAATTTAACAAAGTTAGCAGTGAAAATTTTGAATAATTTAATAAAATCTTAGGTTGATTTTTCGGGGCAAAAGGTATAAAATGACTAATGGTCGAAAAAGAATAAGTTACTTGAAGAGTAACTATTCAGGTTCCCCACTCCCCATTCGCATTTCGAACACTTCGTGTTCTTTCCCGCCTTTGACAAGGCTAAAAATGCTCATATGGGGAGGGGGAGCCCTATTAGGCTCAATGCGCAGAAAACAATGTCTTTTACGTGCAAGCACGACAATCCATTGTTTTTGCACATCGAACCTGAATAGTTACCAGGAAAATTTTATACGTTGATTGGAGGATTTAAAATGGAAGAATATGGATATCTTTTATTTATCGCCATCGTACTGATTAGTACAAAATGCCTCGGTCTTGTGACAAAACGGTTCCACATGCCGCAAGTAGTGGGGGCGCTTGTAGCCGGTTTGATTATCGGACCTGCCTGCCTGAATCTTTCGTCCATTATGCTGGTTGGAGAATCCAATTCCATGATTCACAGCCTTTCCGAAATTGGAGTTATCGTACTGATGTTCTCCGCCGGACTTGAGACAGACATACAGAAGTTGAAAAAGAGCGGACTTGCTTCGCTGGTGATCGCACTGCTTGGAGTTATTGTTCCATGTATTGGTGGTGCCCTGATCGCTCACTTTTTCACAGATTCCACGGGAATCACAGCAGAAGCAGCAATGTACCGCAATATATTTATCGGTGTTATCCTGACAGCGACTTCGGTTAGTATTACGGTGGAAACGCTTCGAGAAATGGGAAAACTCAGTACAGATGCCGGAAATGCAATTCTTGGTGCAGCCGTTATCGATGATGTCCTTGGTATCATTGCCTTGACGATCATTACAACACTCGGTGGACAGAATGGCGGCGGTGAGACCCCAAGCATCGGAATGGTTTTGTTAAAGATCTTGCTGTTCTTTGTTTTCGCTTTTGTAGTTGCATTTGCATTTGGTAAATTGTATTATAAATGGACAGAAAGTGCTGGTCCACAGAGAAGATACGGAATTATGGCACTTGCTTTCTGTTTGTTGTTTGCCTTTGCTTCCGAATATTTCTTCGGTGTAGCAGATATTACAGGTGCTTATGTTGCCGGTCTGGCAATTTCGGTAAGCCCTAAGATTGAATACATAAGTAAACGTGTAGAAACGGTTTCTTACATGTTCTTATCCCCGATCTTCTTTGCCAGCATCGGTCTGGAAGTTGTTCTTCCTGACATGACCGGAAAGATCATCATGTTCTCGGTACTTCTCTGTATCGTGGCAGTGCTTAGTAAAGTGATCGGATGTGGACTTGGTGCAAAATTGATGAGATATACATCAAAAGAAAGTCTTCAGATTGGTGTCGGCATGATCTCGCGTGGTGAGGTTGCCCTGATCGTAGCCAGCAAAGGTATGGCGGTTGGTTTGATGTCACAGGATCTGTATGGACCGGTCATCATTACCGTAGTTATTACAACGATCGTTACACCAATTCTCTTGAAGCTGGTATTTAACGAGAAAGAAGACAGTGCGCCGCAGAAAGCCGCATAAGATGTAAATATTCAGGACGATTAAGTTCTTGCAAAAAAGAAGCCTGCATGGGAAATTCCTATGCAGGCTTTTAAAATTCAATTTTTTATTGTCCGGCTTTATTCAAAGCTTTGAGTTTCATTTTCTGGAAGAATCCCATCTTTTCCGGCTGCTGCAATAAGTTATTGCGCGAACCTTTTACATCCATAATATAGATACCACTTAAAACGACTTTTAATTCTTTCTTTACCGGAAGCAGTGGGAAAATCTTTTCGTCACACATCAATGTCATGATTCTCGGACCAATTTTTGCTTTTACAACAGGAACTTTGGAACCTCGGAGATACTTTGGTGTGTTATCCACGATCATCTTTGGCAGCCCGGCGTCTTTTAGTTTCATCCTCTTTTTGTCTATGACGAGGATGGAAGCGATCTGGGAAGCCTCTTTCATCTGTTCCTGCGATGCTTCCTGCTTTGCTTGAAGTTTCTTTCCAACAATAGATAAAACAATAAATACGATAATGAGTACGGCAAGGATAATACCCATTACGATCAATGCGGTTTTCATAAATACGGTTACCTCACTTTTTCTAAATTTGGCATGGTTCGAGATGCCTAAGTATTATATTAACATTTTTTGTGCGATTGTGCAAGAAGTTACTTGTCATACATCTGCTGAATGATATTTTGAACGTAAGCGCCGATGTGTTTTTTGTCGTCACCTTCCAATTGATCCGGATAGACCGGAGCACCGTATTCGATGTAGATGTCGCCGCCGTGGATCCATGGAAGATGATTTTCCATAATTTCTTCGGTTCCCTTGATACAGACAGGGATAATCGGAACTTTTGTCTTGGTTGCGATCTTCATGCTTCCCTCTTTAAAAGGAAGAAGGGTGTCGGTTGCGTTACGCGTGCCCTCCGGTGCAATGTAAATCGAATATCCATTTTTTACCAGTGAAATGGCATCCAGGATGACACTCATGTTCTGTTTCATATTGCCACGATCCATAAATAAGCAGTTCAGGAAATACATCCACTGTGCGATCATTGGAAATTTTTTGATCTCAATCTTGGAAATAAAGGCAACCTGTACATGCTGTGAGGCGATCGTGGAGTAAGCCAGCAGAATGTCATAAAAGCTGCGGTGGTTGGCGGCAAACATAACCGGTGTGTCTCCAGGGATGTTTTCCAGCCCTTTGATGTGCTTTTTACACCCGGAGACAAACATGGCAACATTGAAGGCAATGCGCACAATGCGGATGGCAAAAGCCGCCGCCGCCTTTTCGTTGATTTTTCGTACCACGCATTCAATCAGGAGAAGCGGAATGCTGATGATACATACAATAAGATACAATAAAACGATCAATATGGTTCTCATTTGCTATAATATCCTTTCTTTCATTCGTTTGGCAGATCAGTAGGTGCGGAAGTTTCTTCTGCCACCGGTTCTTTTGTGGCCGGTGGAGCTTCGGTCGGAGCAGGAGCCGGCGGCTCTGTTGCGGCTGGAGCGGCAGTGACAGTGACAGGCGGCGCCTCCGTGACGACGGGAGCCGGTGTTGAAGCCGGTTCTGCAGCCGGTGCGCTTGTTTTCTTTGGTTTTGCACTATGTCTGGCCTTTTTGTCTTTTTTCTCTTTCTTTTCGTCTTTTTCTTCCTTTGGTTTCTTTGTCGGTTTTGGCGTTGCATAGACAACGGAATCCGGATCTTCGACGTCAACGCTGTTTTCCGGTACTTTTTCATTTTCCATTGTGACACCGTAATATTCTTCCAAAGTCAGATCATTTTTATATAGATAACCGGCAATGGATGTACCAACATAGCGGATGTGCCATGGTTCGTAACTGTAACCGGTTATTTTTTCCTTTTCATACGGATAACGGATGATAAAACCGTATTCGTGGCAGTGTTTGGCGAGCCACTTTCCTTCTTTCGTATCACCAAAACTTTGATCAAGCCGGTAGCCTACACTTTTGGCAGATACATCAATGGTCAGTCCGGTCTGGTGCTCACTGCTTCCGGGCATTGCAGAGACGGCATCTGTCGCAGCCTTTCCACGGATGGCAACATTGCGGTCGTAAATCTGTTTCTGCCGTGCATAGGAACGATATCCGGAGATACCATATAATTCCACTCCGTCTTTCTTGGCAGCGGCAAACAATTTTTCAAGTGCATTTGCTGCTATTTTTCGCATTTTCCGCTTGTCATTGACATAGGAAAAATTAAAATCCACATTCGGAACGACAAGGTTTTTCGGAATATAGGTGGACGGAAGAAGGTATTTCCGATTGACTAAAACCGTCGTACTGCTCGGAATGGTATCGAGCGGAACGCTTTTTTTATCGGCTAAAATCGAGTCTAAATCCTCTGGCAATAGAGAATCCTCCTCATCCTCTTCATTATTATAATAGTATTCATAAGTGTCGGAATTATTCGTTTGATCCGTATGCTGGGGCTTTCGGAAGCGAACCACCACGACTCCGAAAGCGGCAGCCAGTATGAGTATAATTCCGGTTAGTACAATGCGTTTTTTCATTTGTGCCTCCCCAAGCGCAAATTTTAAGGACGGCAGTCAGATGGTGTCTGGCTTTTCGCCCCTAATATTGAAATTATACTCTTTCGTATAAGAAAAATCAATGCGATTTAAAGATATTTTTGTCGAATTTTTTAAGCGTAAATAATAAAAGCATTCCCAGGATGCCACAGGAAAGAACTTCTCCGATGCCAACCGTAAGCATCAAGTACGGGATGGCACTGTCGAGGCCGTAGGCGATGCGGAGTACCCAGGGTACAATGATGGTATTGGAAATAATTGGGGGTAAAGGAGCAAGCCATTTGTATTTTCGCAAAGCGTAGGTGCCCAATGCCCCTAAAAATGTGGCTGTCGTTCCAAAGATGACATCGAGAATGACAGCGCCGGTGGAAAAGTTGGCGATAAAGCATCCGATGGTCAGTCCGGGGATGGCCGCAGGGGTAAAAAACGGTAAGATGGTAAGGGCTTCCGATACGCGGACCTGAATGGCTCCGCTGGCAAGATTAAATGCGTTGACCGCGTAAGTGATCACCACATAGAGGGCAGCGATCATTGCTGCCTGGCAGATAAATACGATTTTGTTTGTTTTTTTTTGCATAATAAAAAATCTCCTTAGTTTTGTTTTACGTGTGGATGGTTTCGAACACACGGGGTTTGGCATAAACTCATTTTTGCGCATGCTCTGCTTCTTTGGCAGCAAGCACAGCATGTGCTAATTGATCAGCGCAGGATGTGTTTTTAAATCCACAAAGAACACCGCTGCATTTATCAGCAATCTGATCGGCTGTCCAGCCATCGACCAGACGGGGAATTGCTTTCAGATTTCCATCACAGCCGCCATAAAATACGACATTTGTCACGATGTTGTCATTGATCTCAAGATCAATCTGTCTGGCACAGGTACCTTTTGTCTTGTAAGAAAAATTCATGGTTATATCATCCTTTCGCTTTAATATGGTAATGCCTTAAGAACATATTTTAGTAAAAATGCGGACAAATGTCAAGTGACGTCCGATAAAATTTTTATAATCAATTCAATGGTAAAAACCTCTTCGGTGTTAGAAAAATACGCCATTCCGCCGTGTTTTTCCGCGATTGCCTCAATGGAATTCAGTCCGATCCCGGATCCGCCCTTGTGTGTGGAAAGATACCGGTCATTTTTTTTGTTCACTTTGCCGTCAAAGCGGTTTTCGGATTTGATCACAAGAAATCCATTGTTCTGCGCAAATATAGTAAGCCGGTGAAAACGATCGGCAGGGTGCTCCAGTGTCAGACAACCGGTGCATACATTTTCCAGGATATTGCCGATCAGGCTGCAAAGTTCGGTGTCGCTTATCGTACATTTTGCCGGAATCTGAATATCCCAATATTTTACAATTGAGTGCGAAGCAAACAACGCGTCGTAATAATTGAGCAGGGCGTTGACCGGAATTTTGCTGCAATACTGCATTGGCGATTCGGGGATGGCTGCCACACAGTCGGCAAGGTGTTTGGTCAGGGCATCGTATTCTTTGTTCTGTGCCATCTGTGCCAGGCTGTGAAGCTGCTGGCGGAAATCGTGGCGCTGCTTGGCAGATTCTGTGATATAACGCTGCTGTGCCGAGTACTGGCTTTCCTGCATTTCAAACAGGCGCACACGCTCTTCGGTTTTGGCATTTTTAAGCAAGATAACAGCCACCAGATAAAAAATCACATAGATTACATTTAATAGCAAAAAAGACAGGACAAGGTAGACCACGTAGATAAAAAACATACGGTTTATCTGTAAAGTCTCGTATTTTTCCGGCATGATTATGATATTAAGGATCGTAAATACAAGGGGCACCGGCAGAGTGGCTCCCCATACATAGGCGGAATCCAGGGAGTTGATCAGATTGCTGAAATATTTGTAAAATACACGGCAGTATATCAGCAGCATGAGCATACTTATGGCAAGCTGAAATGTGCAGGCAGCCGGACAAGCAGAAAGCTGGTTCTCTGCCGGGTGGATCTGGCTGTCGATGCAGAGGGAAATGTTGGTTGGAAATGTCATCAATGCAGTAACCAGAAGAAAAACAGCAGCATTGGCCGTCCAGTGGGTGCGGAGTACATACTGGTAAAATATGTATAAAATAATCATATCCGGAATCATAACATAGTTGGCAGGCAGGTTACTGAATGTTATGATTGCGGCACTTAACGGAATCATGACGGCGAGGCTGATTCCCAGATATAATATTATTTTTTTGAGCGGAACAATTAACTGGTCTTTCATGGGAAGAAAGCAAAGCACTGCGGCGGGAAGTAAAACCATGAATTGAATTAAATGTGCATTAACGTTCATATAGTAACATCCTTTCATTTCATACTAGGGACATTATAAGTGTATCACGTTTTTTGTATTTCAACAATATATTATGGAAAAAATCCACATTTGACAGTACTCTTTGATTATGTTATCATCTTTTTATAGAAATTTAACAGGAGGTAACAAGATGGCAGATTTTGATTTGAGCGATATCGAGGAAATGCAGGTTTCCCTTGAATTAGAAGACGGATCTACATTAGAATGTGAAGTAATATATATATTCGAATGGAATGGAGATGATTATGCCGCACTGACACCGGTTGACGAGAATATTGAAGAACTTTATTTCTTTGGAATTCAGATCAGCATGGAGGGAGAGCAGCCTGAGATCACACTTCTTGAGATTGATGACGATGAAATGTTAGATGCAATCTCCGATGCGTTTGATGAGATGCTTGACGAAGAGGAATTCGGCGAGGATGAGGACGAAGAAGATGATGACGACGATGGCCGCTGGGATGAGTTTATCAACAAAAAGTTAGATTAGTATATATTATTATGTATTGCCTGGAAAGGGGACTTCCAATATTTGGAAGTCCCCTTTCGATTACCACGGTTTGCGTGTGTATTTTAGTATGCATTTTTATTGATAAATCCGGTTACTACTGTAAGCAGCAGGATTTTAATGTCGAGCATCAGAGTCCAGTTTTCGATGTAGTACAGGTCACAGTCAATACGCATGCGGATCGAAGTGTCGCCGCGGTATCCATTGACCTGCGCCCAGCCGGTAATGCCCGGACGAACCTGGTGCTTGATCATATAACGCGGAATCTCTTCTTTAAATTTCTCTACGAAAAACGGCCGCTCCGGTCGTGGACCGACAAGACTCATATCTCCTTTTAATACGTTGAAAAACTGTGGAAGCTCGTCCAGACTTGTTCTCCGGATAAATTTGCCGACCGGAGTAACGCGTGGATCGTTTGGCGTCGTCCAGGCTTTCTGTTCTTCGGAAGCTTTTTGGACAGCCATAGAGCGGAATTTGTACATTAAAAATGGTTTTCCGCCAAGTCCGATACGTTCCTGTTTGAAGATCAACGGCCCCTCGGAAGTTGCTTTTACAAGGATAGCGACCACCAGCATCGGAATCGAAAAAAGGATAATGAGGCAGATGGAACCAATGATGTCCACCGTACGTTTGATAAATTTATTAAAGGAATTGGTAAGCGGTACATTTCGCACATGGATAACCGGAAGTCCATCCAGGTCTTCGGTGTAAGGGCGTGTCGGAATGATGTTATTGTAATCCGGGATGAATTTGGTATGAACGCCGGATTTTTCCGTAATTGCCACAATCCCTTCGAGTCGTTTGTACTGGTCGATGCCAAGAGTGATCGCAATCTCGTCAAAAGAATTTGCGGCAAGAACTTCTTCCAGATCATCAATATCCCCGATGACATGGACGTCACGGTAAGATTTTCCATTCTTTTTCTGGTCATCCAGTATCCCGTGTACGACATACCCCCATTCCGGATGAGCAAAGATACGGTCGATATAGCCTTCCGCGGAACGGCCGTAGCCAACCAGCAGCACATGCTTCAGATTGTGGCCGCGCTTGCGGAAACGGCGGAGGATCGTTGTGATCAGCAGGCGGAAGATCAATTCCAATATGAAATTCGTAACTACAAAAATTACAATAAACAGACGCGCATAGTTTCCACTTTTAATAAAGTAAAGACCTGCCGTACAGTACAGGATTCCCACAACATTTGCTTTGAAAATGTTATATGCCTGTGATTTGCGGCTTGTCACACGTTTCGGATCGTACAGATGAAATGCATAATACGATACGAGGTAGCAGGGGATCAGGAGAAAAAGCATCTGCATGTATTCTTCCAATGGCCCGTACAGTCCGATTGGTTCTTCAATGATCTGCCATTGGATCAGAATGCTCTGTTCTTCATCAAAACGCAGCTTGTATGCAAGTACAAATGAAAATATTAAAATAAGTACATCTATGATAAAACGTATGATATTAAGCAGTTTTTGGTTTCCTTTGATCAAAATCTTTCATCCTTTCAAATTTATATCTATTATTATAAAGTATTTTTTCCATTTTCACAATATAAAAATAAGATATTCACAAACTAAACACATTTGGTGGGTATAATGCATTTATACAACGAAAGGTAATGTATAGTATTAATGAAACGGGAAAGGAAGATTCAATATGAATGAAGAAAATAACAATCCTTGGGAAAATACGAATAATAATATGACGGATAATACCATTTATGTGCAGCCATCACAGACAGAAGATACGTCAGGCGCACAGAATACTGCCGGAACGGAGCAGGGGCCGCAGCCGATGCCAAGTTCTGACAATATGTATCGTTTCCGGAACACCAATCCCGGTGGCGGTGAGCAGGAGCCGAAACCACCGAAGCAGAAGAAAAATGGCGGTATGAAGAAGACGTTGATCTCCGCAGTGGTATTTGGTGTCGTTGCAGCATTTTGCTTTTTTGCAATTGTAAAAATATGCGGAGTGCAGGTTGGAACACAAAAATCAAATTCCGGTGAGATCGGAACGGTAAATACAAATTCCGGAAATGTGGAATTAACGGCCGTATCCGGCGGAGCAGTTGCCGGTGTAACCGATGTGTCAGGCATTGTAGAAAATGTAATGCCTTCCATCGTTTCCATTACCGAGACGAGTATGCAGAAATCCATTTTTGGCGAATATCCATCCGAAGGTGCAGGCTCCGGATTTATCGTAAAACAGGATGACAAAGAACTGCTGATCGTCACAAACAATCACGTTGTTTCGGGCGCAGAAAGCATTACCGTTAAATTTATTGATGATTCGACGGCGAAAGCAACGGTCAAGGGAACGGATTCTACCGCAGATCTGGCAGTAATTACCGTGAAATTGAGTGATTTAAAAGAAGAAACAAAGGGTAAGATAAAGATTGCAACACTTGGACATTCGGATGATGTAAAAGTCGGACAGATGGCAATTGCAATCGGAAATGCTCTTGGATATGGTCAGTCCGTGACAGTTGGTTATATCAGTGCCAAAGACAGAGAAGTCGAAGTCGGCGATGAAAACGGAAGCAGTTCCAACAAAATGGTTCTTCTTCAGACAGATGCCGCAATCAACCCTGGTAACAGCGGTGGCGCACTGCTTGATGTAAACGGTAACGTTATCGGTATCAACTCGGTAAAATATGCAGATACCAAAGTGGAAGGAATTGGGTATGCGATTCCGATGAGCGACGCCATTCCGATCATCAATGAATTGATGCAGCGTGAAGTACTCAGCGACAGCGAAAAAGGTTATCTCGGCATTACCGGTAAGACGATCAGTGATTCTGTCAGTGAAGCATACGGCATCCCGGTTGGTGTCTATGTATCGGAAGTATCCGACAGCGGAGCAGCAAAAGCAGCCGGCATCAAGAAAGGCGATGTCATCACGAAGATTAATGATGCCAAAGTGTCTACCATTGAGCAGGTACAGAACAAAGTAAACAACACAAAAGCAGGTACTGAGATTACAGTAACAATATCCAGAAGCCAGGACGGCGAGTACAAAGAGCAGAATCTGAAGGTTACATTGAAAGGTTCTGAGACACTCAATGAACTGGATACGGGATCACAGGATTCGGGAAATTCAAATGGTTCTGACGGAAATTCCGGTGGAAACAATAGTAATCCATACGGATATGGAAATGATTCTTATGATGATTCCTATGGAAGTCAGATCATGCCGTGGTAAAGATTCTTTACTAAATCTTTACTAATTGAAAAAAATACGATATAATAAAGGAACTGTTACTTTTGTCTATGACAAGGGGGGACAGTTCCTTTTGGACATAATACAAATAGAATGGAGAAAACGGTGAACGAAGAAATTAAAGATCAAAATGAAGAAATCGTAGAACAAAATACAGATAAAGCGGGCAATGTGACAGAAAACGAAGATAAAAAAGAGGCATACTGCTATCTGTGCCACCGCCCGGAGAGTAAGGTTCCTTATATGATCCGTATTCCTAATAATATTACCATCTGTTCGGATTGTATGCAGAAATCATTTGATACGCTTGGCATGAATGGAATGAACATTCCTCCAATGAATGGGATGCCGGGTATCGAATTTATCAATCTTTCCAATCCTTTCAGCGGGATGCCGGAAGAGATGCAGGAACGCCATAAGGTAAAGGCAAAGAAGAAGAACCGGGAAGAAGTGCCGGCACTTGATATCCAAAAATTACCAGCCCCTCATATTATTAAGGGAAAATTAGACGAATATGTTATGGGACAGGATCAGGCGAAAAAGGTTATCTCGGTAGGAGTTTATAATCATTACAAACGTATTACCGCGATGGAAGAAGAGGAAAAAGCCCGTGAAGCCGGTGACACCAATCAGATGGACTGGGATGTTGAGATTGAAAAATCCAATATGCTGATGCTTGGACCGACGGGAAGCGGTAAAACGTTTCTGGTGCAGACGCTGGCCCGCATTTTGCAGGTGCCGCTTGCGATCACAGATGCGACGGCACTTACGGAAGCCGGTTATATCGGCGACGATGTCGAAAGCGTGATCTCCAAACTGCTCGCCAATGCGGACAATGATGTGGAGCGTGCAGAACGTGGTATCGTTTATATTGATGAGATTGATAAACTTGCCAAAAAAGAAAATGCCAATCAGAGAGATGTCAGCGGGGAGTCGGTACAGCAGGCACTTTTGAAACTTTTGGAAGGAGCCGATGTCGAAGTACCGGTAGGTGCTACCAGCAAAAATGCGATGGTTCCGATGACTACGATAAATACCCGCCACATTTTATTCATCTGCGGAGGCGCTTTTCCGGGGCTTGAAAATGTGATTAAACGCCGTTTGACCAAACATGGCCATATCGGATTTGAGTCACAGCTGAAAGATGAATATGACAACGACGAAAATATACTCTCAAAAGTTGAGACAGAGGACATCCGCGGTTATGGACTGATTCCGGAGTTTATCGGACGGCTTCCGATCGTATTTGCCCTGCAGCAGATGGATGAGAGACTTTTGGTGAAGGTATTGACCGAACCGAAAAATGCCATTATCAAACAGTACAAAAAATTATTTGCGATGGATGGTGTGAAACTTGACTTTGATGAAGATGCTCTTCTTGAGATTGCCGGCCGTGCGGCGAAGAAAAAAACCGGCGCCAGAGCACTCCGCTCGATTTTGGAAGAGACAATGTTAGATATCATGTATCAGATTCCGAAAGATGACATGATCGGACACGTAACCATTACCAAAGAGTATGTCAATGGTACGGGCGGACCGCGCATCGAAGTGCGCGAGTAGCCATGTTATCAGAAATCTGAATTTAATAAAGGAATTCCAAGATAAACGGTCGTTTCATCGGAAATTTCGTCATACGTTATGGCGAGGTTTAAGTTGATTTTCTGACCGTTTATTTTCTTATAAAATGTGATGCCGGACGTGTAGCCGTAAGCGACATAGTACCCGGATGCCTCGTGTGTGCTTTTTACCGCGCCGCCCCAGGCGTGAAACAGGTGGGAGGCAAGATGTTCTTTTTGCTCAGCGGATATTCTGCCGGACAGATGGCCTTTGACAATGCCACCTTTTTCTGACAAATTTTGTAAATCACTATGGCCGTTTTCAACGACAAGCTGATTTCTTGCGAAGGCCTGCGCAGCGTCATTGTGCGCGAGATAAAACCGGGTCATTGCAAACTGCACAAACACGATGATCCAGCAAAACAACATACAAAAAATGGCAAATTTTATTTTTCGTCTCATTGGGTTTCCTCATTTCATAAAATATGTTATGTATATCTTTGACAGATTAAGGGAAATTTATACATGCAGGATTTTGGGCGGACGCACTTTAAAATGAAATGCAATCTTAACCATTTCTTTGTTGACGAATGACAGGGGGATTGCTATGATAAAGAATGGCAGAAGGCAGAGGGAGAAAGGAGATTATTGATGAGAAAAACAAAGATCATATGTACGATGGGTCCGGCGACGGATTCGGATGAGGTTTTGGAAAAATTGATGCGGGGCGGCATGAACGTAGCACGTTTCAATTTTTCACATGGCAGCCACGAAGAGCAGAAAGGGCGGATGGACCGGCTGAAAGCAATGCGGGAAAAATGCGGAAAACCGGTGGCGATGCTTTTGGATACAAAGGGACCGGAGATTCGTACAGGGATATTTGAAGACGGAAAAGTGACGTTGGAGCCGGGGCAGCAGTTTGTGCTGACGGGTCGTGAGATACGGGGAAATGCTTCTATGGCATCCATTACGTATCCACAGTTATATCAGGATGAAAAGCCGGGAAACCGGATATTGATCGACGATGGACTGATTGAACTTATTGTCAAGGAAATCCGGGGAGAAGACATCATTTGTACCGTTGTAAACGGCGGTGTGATCTCGGATCACAAGGGCGTCAATGTACCGGGTGTACACATCCACCTGCCTTATATGAGCGAAAAAGACAAAGAGGACATTTTATTTGGAATCCGTCAGGACATTGATTTTGTCGCAGCTTCTTTTACGAGAACTGCCGAAGATGTCATGCAGATCCGTAAACTTTTGGACGAAAATGGGGGAGAAGATATCAATATCATTGCCAAGATTGAGAATGCAGAAGGCGTGGATAAGATCGATGAGATCATCCGCGTATCGGACGGAATTATGATCGCGCGCGGTGATATGGGAGTTGAAGTGCCGGATGAAGAAGTGCCGGTTATCCAGAAAATGATTATCCGCAAAGTGTATGAAGCCGGCAAACAGGTCATTACGGCGACACAGATGCTGGATTCCATGATGAAAAATCCACGGCCGACGCGTGCAGAGACAGCCGATGTCGCCAATGCAATTTACGATGGAACGAGTGCGATCATGCTTTCGGGCGAGACAGCCGCCGGAAAATATCCGGTGGAAGCCCTGCAAACAATGGTACGCATTGCCGAGAGGACAGAAGCAGATGTGGATTACTGCAAGCGGTTCTTTAACCACGAGCGGAAAGCCAATCCGGATATTACGGATGCCATCTGCCATGCGACCTGTACGACGGCACACGATCTGAATGCGCGTGTCATTATTACAGTAACCAAATCCGGACGCTCTGCCCGTATGATCTCGCGTTATCGTCCGGGCTGTGACATCGTTGGCTGTGCCATGTCGGAAAAGGTGACAAGACAGCTCAATATGTCGTGGGGCGTCACCCCGGTTTTATTGGAAGAAAAACAGGAAGTATTTGAACTTTTTGATTACGCGACGGAAGAATGCCTCAAACAGGGATTCTTATGCAAAGGCGATGTGGCGGTATATACATCGGGGGTTCCGGTAGGAATTTCCGGCACAACGAACATGATTAAAGTGCAGAGAGCATAACAAAGGTTGACAATGTCGAAAAATGTGTGGTATGATATATGCGTGAAACTTTCAGGGTTATATCCTGGACCCAATACAAACAGGTTAAATATGAAAGAAAAGAGGTCAGAGTAAAATGGCAAACATCGATTTGAGCAAGTATGGTATCACAGGTGCAACTGAGATTGTGTACAATCCTTCTTATGAAGATCTGTATAAGGAAGAGACCAATCCGGCATTGGAAGGTTATGAAAAAGGCCAGGAAAGTGAACTTGGCGCAGTGAACGTTATGACAGGTATCTATACCGGACGTTCCCCTAAAGACAAGTATATCGTAATGGATGAGAATTCAAAAGACACAGTATGGTGGACTTCTGATGAGTACAAAAATGATAACCATCCTGCATCACAGGAAGCTTGGAAAGCAGTGAAAGAGCTTGCGGTAAAAGAATTGTCAAATAAGAGACTTTTCGTAGTAGACGCATTCTGCGGAGCAAACCATGACACACGTATGGCTGTTCGTTTTATCGTAGAAGTAGCTTGGCAGGCACATTTCATCAAAAATATGTTTATCCAGCCAACAGCGGAAGAGTTGGAAAACTTTGAGCCAAACTTTATCGTATACAACGCATCCAAAGCAAAAGTTGAGAATTACAAAGAACTCGGATTGAATTCTGAGACAGCTGTAATGTTTAACATCACAAGCCGCGAGCAGGTTATCGTAAATACATGGTACGGCGGAGAGATGAAGAAAGGTATGTTCTCCATGATGAACTACTACCTTCCATTAAAAGGCATCGCTTCCATGCACTGCTCCGCAAACACAGATATGGACGGAAAGAACACAGCAATCTTCTTCGGACTTTCCGGAACAGGTAAGACAACATTGTCCACAGATCCAAAACGTCTCCTTATCGGTGATGACGAGCACGGCTGGGATGACAATGGTGTATTCAACTTCGAAGGCGGCTGCTACGCAAAAGTTATCGACCTGGACAAAGAGTCTGAGCCGGACATCTACAATGCAATCCGCAGAGACGCTCTTCTTGAGAACGTAACACTTGACAAAGACGGAAAGATTGATTTCGCAGATAAGAGCGTAACAGAAAATACTCGTGTATCTTATCCGATCAATCACATTGAAAATATCGTTCGCCCAATTTCTTCTGCACCAGCAGCGAAGAACGTAATCTTCCTGTCAGCAGATGCATTCGGCGTACTTCCACCGGTATCAATCCTTACACCGGAGCAGACAAAATACTACTTCTTGTCAGGATTTACAGCAAAACTTGCTGGTACAGAGCGTGGAATCACAGAGCCAACTCCTACATTCTCCGCTTGTTTCGGACAGGCATTCCTCGAACTGCATCCTACAAAATATGCAGAAGAACTCGTTAAGAAGATGGAGAAGAGCGGAGCAAAAGCTTATCTCGTAAATACAGGATGGAACGGAACAGGAAAACGTATCTCCATCAAAGATACGCGTGGTATCATCGATGCAATCCTCAACGGAGACATCGCAAACGCGCCTACAAAGACAATTCCTCACTTCAACTTCGAAGTACCTACGGAACTGCCTGGTGTAGATCCAGCAATCCTTGATCCTCGTGATACTTACGCAGATGCTTCCGAATGGGAGACAAAAGCTCTGGATCTTGCAGACAGATTCATCAAGAACTTCGCAAAATACGAAGGAAATGCAGAAGGTAAAGCATTAGTACCTGCAGGACCACAGAAATAATATGTAAAACAACGAGACACGCAACAATAAAAAATCACCCATATCGTGCTTGCACGAAATATGGGTGATCTTTTTATTGTTATGTGACGACTGTCACATGATGAGCTCCGTCAGGAGCGAAGAATGTGTCTCGTTGTTTTAAAAAGAAAGGAAAAACGTGACGACTGTCACATGATGAGCTCCGTCAGGAGCGAAGAATGGGCAGATATAACATTGACCTTATGCATTTATAACACAAAAGTTATAAAAAAAGTATAAAATCCCTCTTGAAATATCAATAAATCCCATCTTTAACACTTGTTGGAACAAAAAATCGCTGTATCCCTTATACTTATTGGACTGCAGCGATTTTATTCGTTGTTTTGAATTATAGTAATTTATTCTTTTCCTTTGCTTTTTTTCTGGATCGTTCTCATTTTGCTC
>ERZ808252.523-NODE-523-length-36609-cov-3.819363_pt1 | contig 36609 bp, 43 predicted proteins | sample MGYA00521242_ERZ808252 | MGnify/ENA primary metagenome ERZ808252 (study PRJEB31516, sample SAMN03275581) | gut metagenome | biome: mammalia-associated habitat; material: feces | host: Papio cynocephalus | place: Kenya | collected 2012-08-07 ...
TTGCGATCGGCTCTATGGACCCCTGTTCGCCAGAGACGAAATGATACCCGATAGATTCAAAATACGGCTCGATTAATTCAACATTATTCATATCTAAATTATTGTCTCTTCATAATAAGGGCACAAATTATCATTGTTCAGTTCAAGCAAGCAAATATTATCCCCACCTAACTTTCTGCACCTACAGCCCCCAGCATAATAGCCATGCTCACAATCCCAAAACGATTTTTCTTTATTTTCCTGTGCTTCCATACCCATTACAACCTCTCTCTGACGGAAACAAAAAATCAGCCTCGACAAGCTCAACTTTAGGATACGGCATAATAATAAGCTGGCCAACCCTATCTCCCTTTTTGTAATAAGACTGACATTTATACTCTATTCCTAAAGACTTAAAACCAGAGCGGATAAAATTTTTAATAGCACAAAAATTCCACCATCTCGGACGAACCGTTATGCTTGGACGATACTTAAACGTTATTTCACCACGATAACCAGAATCGATCACACCCACGGAATTTGTGAGCCAAAGCGTTTTTTTACAGTTACTACTACGTGGGAACACTAACCCCACATATCCCTCTGGAATTTCTATCGCTATCCCAGTATGATACACAATGTTTACGTCGTCATCTATTTCCATTGATGACGCTACGAGATCCATCCCCGCGTCTCCTATGTGCGCGTAACTAGGAATAACCGCATCCTCGCTTAATTTTCTAAATCTTACTTCCATATTTTTCTAAAATCTCAATTATTATTTTCTGTCTCTCTACAACTTGTAGTACAACAAAGGTTTTTGCATATCGTAATCCACGGCAGGAACTCCAAGTTTTATAAACTCGTTTTTAAAAGTGCCCGATTGTTCAAAGAAACAATGCACCTTTCCTTTTATTTCCATAATTATTTGTTCTTTTGTTTTCATTATAGTATGTTATTAATTCTTTCTTTTATATCTTCAATAATCAATTCTTCAAACTCATCTGCGAATTCACTCAATATGTCATAAAAGCAAACATCTGCATCGGGGTTATCAAAATCTTTTGCAAAGGCATCTGAATACTTATCAATAAGCCTATCTCTTTCTGTCCAATTTCCCATGATTATTCGCTTTTAAGTATTGTCGGGACGCAAAGGTTCCGGCCGTACAAGTAGTTGATGCCGGCAAAACCGCCGTAGCCATACGCAAACCAACCGCCGACCGAGTTGCAACGGGAACAAGACCAGACGCCGCTGGTGAAGTCGCGGAGAATGTCTGCACCCTTTATCGTCTCCGCAAGTGCATCAATATCTTTCTTTTGGTCTTGAATTTCCATTGCCGCCAGCAGGGTAGGCAGCCCGAAGATGCCGTGCCTATCAGAGTGGAAATTGCTGACAAATTCAGCCGCAGGGCTTCCGCACCTCAGGAGCGCTCCGGTCGCCCAGTTGCTGTCCTTCTTCTTCAATGCCTCAATTTCTGATACGAAATTCACGTCACATTTGCTTTCATCGCCTTTCTTAAGCATTTCCTTCTCTGCATATTTCGGGTAAATCAATGCCTTCTGTCCGTTGAGCATCTTAATCTCGATTCCCTCGATGCTTTCGAGCCTATTTTGCCCATCGCATCCCTCTTTGTAAATGATTTTTGCCATACCCTCACATCTTTCCTTGTAAATGATTTTTGCCATAATTCTATTCCTTAAACTTAATTCCATAATAATTCATCAACTCTTGAAGTTCCGCAAGAGACTTTTTACCAAACCCCATAACGCTCTTCCAGTCCTCAATAGAGGTCCTCTCAAGTTCATTAATGTACGTAATACCCGCTCTCTGCAAATAGCCATATAGCCGGTGCGGCATGAAGACTATCTCGTCTATCCGAGGGTAATACACACTCTTTCGTTTCCGTAATGCCATAATCTCATTTAGCATTGCCTCATAATCCGCATAACTTAGGGTAACGTAGAGTGGCGAATAATTTAATTTACCTTCCTGCATAAGCTAACTTTAATTTGTCTAAATTGTTCTGCATTAACTTGTATATCTTATCGTGAAACGGGCTGTCCATATTGTCAGCGCCCCTGCACTGCGATATAGAGAAGTCCTTCAGACTGACCTCTATCGTCTCCGTCCTCTTTCCTCCGACCCTTGCGCCGAGGATAAGGCAGTCCTTGCGCTTGTAGTATCCCATCGAGAACACGCAGTGGTGGAGCGCCTTGCCCTCCTCATAGAAGTCCTTGATGCAGAGAAGAGGGGATATGCTGATGTCCCCGTCCACGATGGCCACACCGGCCGCCATTGCAGTCCGCTTCTCCAGTTCCGCCTCGAACTCCCTGTCATTCTCCAACTGTCTCTTCAGCTTCTCCGCATCCCTTATGGCGTTCGCCCTTCTCACCTGCGCCGCGTGTACGAGGTGCAGGTCTTCCGGCAGGAGCCACTTCGGGCTTCTCATATCCCTGCCCTCATTGTGAAGTCCAGACAGATAGTCGAGCCACAGCCCTACATCCGCCTTTGTCTCGTAGCTCATCCCGTGGCGCAGGGCAATCTTCACGCTCGGCCAGAACCGCTCTACCGGGTTGCCCTTTCCCTCGGTCACCACGACTTCAAGCAGCGCCCACCGCCTTGCCTTCAGCAGCGTCTCCGCGACGCTCGACTTAAGCAGCGCTGAGCACAGGGAGCTTGCACTCAAGTGCTCTACGGCCTTTATCCCAGGCCTGTAGCCTCTCTTGCGCAGCTCCGAAAGATACCGCCCTCCTGGGGCGAACTGCATCCCCGAGATGTCGAACATATCGTCATAGACGTAGTACCCGCTCGCCATTCCGTTGTGCCTGCCTATCGTCCAGCCTCTCTCCGGGAGCCACTTGAACCCGGTGCACCCTCTTGCATAGGAGAGCGTCGCTATGACCTCCTTCCCTCTGCAGTTTATCCAGATTGCGTATCTCCGCGCCAGCCTGTATTCCGGGGCTTCGCCGAGGACGACCGTCCGCTCCAGATCCACGCTCTCGAACACCTGCCAGCCCCTGTGCACCCTCGCCACGATGAACTCGTGCGTGTGGCACTTCGCTTTCGGGTGGTTCTTCCCCTCCTCCCGGAGTTTCAGCCTGCTTCCGCAACCTGCGCATACATACCCGTCCCGGCTTATCTCCGCATCGGCAGGGAGCCGCTCGACACGTCCGCAGTTCTGACACCACACTATCCTACGCTTCTTGCTGTATGCGCCTGCGAGCCACGTGTAGCCGTCCTCCCTCATCAGATTCTCCCTTGCCCAGTCGAGCGTCCGGGAGGGGAGCTCCGGCAGACGCTGCTGCTCCGCCAGAACCCACTTCTCGTCTTTGGTCTTAGGTCTCATAGCTCCTCGTCGTCAAATAGGAACAGCAATCCCTCTTCCTCCTCCTTCCTGCGCTTTTCCTTGGCTTTCCTCTTATCGTCAGCTTTTTTCATAATCTTCTGCCCCTTCTTCTCGCATCTACTCTTTCTCCCTTTCTTGGACTCTCTCGCAGCCGCCTTTTCCTCCTTGGTCAGCTCCCGGTTAATCACCACCTCTGCGCTGACTTCTCCATCGACCTTGATGTCCGGCTCATCGTAGTAGTGCACGGCAAGTCCGTATACCTCAGAGTCCGTGGCTCCGTAGCAGCCGCCCTTGGCGAGCTTCCTTATCTCGCCGAGTATGAACCGGCAGCACTCGCCGATGCTCTTCTTCTTGTCAGAGTATTTCTCAGCGAACTTGACGTCCTCCTTTGCTCGTGCGTCAAGATACTCCCTTATCGCATTCTCAAAATGTTTCATTGCGTTCTCTTCCTTTATTGCTGAATAACTGTCGTAGTTGAGATATTCACTCCACTCTTTTACTCTGCTCTCCGAAGCATCAACGCCGCCTTTCTACTATTTTTTTGTTTTAAGCCCCACAGGAGGCCGTTAAGATGTGACATAAACACTTTATAAGCAAGTTCCATTAAGGCGGCCATATCGGCCAGCAAATAGGCAACAGTGGCGAGTTTTGCGTTTGCTATCTCTTTTATCTCCCCCCTCAAACGGTAATTCGTAATTCTTTGCCACTTTCGCGAAGATATTTGAAAAACATCGACAGTAATTCGCGTTTTGTCCGCCAGTCTCCACGGTAACTTTTATCTGCCGTCTCTCCAATTCTCGCGAAAGCATTACTGTCAGCTTTTGCTCTTGATGCTCTAAAAGCCTGCTCGATAGTCTCTCGGCTCGGTTTTAGAACCCCACAATTCGCAAGATAGTCGTAGATCATCACTGCGTATCCATCCAAGAAGATATCTAACTTCCCAGTGGTCTTGAAATCCTCCCAGGCCTTTAAAGCTGCGTCGCGCCTCGCTTTATCGTTCATTTCTGCCTTAAGTTCCTCACTAACTCCAGAATTCAAGCTCCTTGCTTTTGCGGCCACTTGTTTCATTGCGTCGCGGTGGATATCGCTTTTTATATATGCTTCTACCCAAGTCCCCACATTAGCCGCTGTTGGCACCCTTGTTTTTGTCCACTCGCCCATAATCCCACCTTGCAGGGCAAGCTCTATCTCTTTATCCCGGAGTCCAGGGTATCTCTCATAAACTCGATTGTAGAGAATATCTGCAATTGGCTTTGCCATGTCCTCTATGCCATCAGCGATCGTGTATCCGGAAAGCGCAAGCGTACTGCGTGAAATCCGCTCAAATGTCTCTCTTCGCTCCGCTGGCGACATCGAAGAAAGACAGCTGCCTTTCAAAGCATTCAGAATTTCGCCTATTGTAATCATCTTGTTAATATCGTCAAGCCGTCACCATTGTTGTCTTTAGCCATTTGCTTCGAGCGTTCAAGAGCTTCCCTCATCTTCTGCTTTTTACGAGCCATATACGCATAATCAGAGTTTGGATCTATCTCAAGCGGTACATTGGTTTCCTCTTCTCTTAACTCTACTCCACCGAAGTCTATTCGTGTTGGCAAAGGCTTTGGCTTACTATATTGCCCCCTTTGGCGTCCTCGCTTTTCGGCATCTATCCTCGCCCATGTAGCAAGACGTCTGGATAAATCCCATGTATTTTCGCCATGCCACCGAAGAATCTTGTTCCCTTTTGGGTTTTGAAAAGGCTCGCACCAGTAGCTTGCAAAATCAGCCAGCATGTCATCCGAATACTTGCCCCGGAACTGTTCCAACTCCTTGCGAAAACACGTCCTCCCGAATTCGATTTGCTCTTCTAAAGTTTTACTTTTCTTTGTATCCCCTTTAGGGGATATTTCTTTTATATTTATATCTATATTATCTATTATATTATTATGTCTAAAATTTAGACTACCCCCGTCTAAATTTTGGACTACCCCTGTATAATTTTTAGACATGGTGTCTAAATTTTGAGTCTCCTCGTTTTGTGGCTCTGAATATGCTTTGTAATAGGTGAATTTTACACCTTCAACCACATTTGTTTCCCTGACGATAAGCCCCTTTGCTTCCAGTCTAGCAAGGATGTTTAATACAGACTGCCGTGTGGCAACACCTATAGCCTCTTGGATATACTTCAGTGAACCACGGAAAGCACTTTGGCCATCCTGCGAAAATCCGTAAATTAGAGCGAAACAGATGAGGTCATTCCCGGATAATTTTAATCGGGTTCTCATCCAACCTTGAATGACGATGAAACTAGTTTCTTGTATATATGCTGCCATAAAAACTAAAATTGTAATAATCTCTTAAATTCTTCTTCTGAAACATATCTGGTAACTACTGCATCCAAAACGGTCCGGACTCCAACATACAACTTTTCAAAATCCGCTTGTTCAAGCTTATCGAAAGCAATGCTTTTCGGGACTTCTAACCACTCTCCTCTGCTTGGGGAAAAGAACGGCTCACAATACCCAGCAGCGACCTCCGCATACTTCCTTAATCCCTCACTCGAACGAAAATATGTTTGAACCGCCTCTGGCAATAAAGCCCACGCCGTAGCAATCATTTTGAAATACTTTCGATGAAATTCTGGATTCCGGACCAATTTGATTTCGGCTATATAGGTTTCCCCAATCCCCAAGTGGAGCTTATTCTTATAGTCCTCATCCGTCTCGGGAATGAGGAAACCCGATACAGTATTTACCAAACTCAATTTCATGCGAATGGTAAATCATCAACAACAACTCCCGGTTCAGACTTAAAGCCATTCTCGTAAGTCTGCCCATATAGTTGAGTAGCTTCTGTTCTAGTAAATCCACGAGTAGTCGGGGCGGGCGCTGGGGCCGGAGCAGGGCTACTAGGCATCATAATAGGCTGCGGCATATTGTTCTGCGCTTGCTGTATGACTCTTGCCCCTTGTATATATCCTTGTGGCTGACGGGGTTGTTGTGGACGTGGACTTAATAACTGAAGATTCTGCACGCGCACCTCATAAGTCGTGACTTGTATATTATCGCGGTTGGTGTACTGCCTGCTGACATATTCACCCTCTACGTATATCATATCCCCACTGTGACAGTACTGGCCAACCGTATCAGCAAGATTGTTTGAAAATACAAGGTTATGCCATGTTGTCTGCTCCTGCGCCTGGTTATTGCGATCAGTATAACGTTTCGTGGTGGCAAGAGAACAAGTCGCGAATTTTGTTCCATCTTGCATTTGTCGAACCTCGGGATTCTTTCCGATATTCCCAATTAGAATGATTTTGTTAAGATAAGCCATCTTTGTAAATTATTTAATATTAATATTCTGTTTCTTGATAAGCATAGCACCAGCGGGCATTTCCGTCATACCCTTGAGGGCGACCTTGTTAACCTTGATGTCGATTGACAAATAATCAGGAAGGCTAACATCGAAAGCCCTTATAGATTCCTCATAAGGAGAAATAAGTACATCATTATCACACTCAACGCTGCATGTCGTAGTGAAATATACACTATGCATTTTGTCGGTCTTTGCACCGCCAATTTTAGTAGTGCCAGCGAGATTCATCGCTTCATTAAAATTCTGCTTCCAGAAGTCTATTGAACTATCAAGTCGATTAATTCTTGCTTGATAACGATCAAGAATCTTCTGTTGCTCTTCTTTAACAGCCTTCATCTCCGCCACGAGTACTTTCTTCTTTGCCATCTTATCAAGGGCGATTTCTGCATAAGCATCAGAATTGTTGATAATGTCAGCAATGCACTCCTGCTTGAGGTTTTCAAGTTCACTCTTAGCGTTTTCAATAGCCTCCGTGGATTCTGTGATTTCGCCCCCATTATCCTCATACATCTCTACTAATCGCGCATCAAGTTCCTCAATTCGATTATTAATTTCAGCCGCGCGTCCGCTGATTTTGTAAAAACTTTCCATGTTTTATTCTTTAGTTTGTAAATCATTAACAAAAGCTCTCTTCATTGCTATGTTCACAAGATCCTCGAAAGTTGTTTCCTTGTCCCACAAGTAAGAATCGTGCAAGGTCTTAATATCATCCAGCGGAATCTCCGCCGTATTCTTGTCGTATCGTTCAACGAGCCAAACAATAAGCGGCTCAAGGGAGTTATTTTCAAGCATCTCTCTCACTATGCATTGTTTCTCCCGTTTAACAGGATTAGTCTTAATCTGCTTACATGATCGCTGATCTTGTATCGAACTGTTAGAATATTTGGTAGAGTCGGCCTGCCAATAAATATCTGCACCTATACCCAATTTCTTGCAGCACACCGAAATCGCGTCCGTTTCCGCCATTTTGTATGCTTCGTCGTTAATGCCGTCTCCTTGCCCTTTGCCGTATTGCTTCGCACCGCCCACCCCTTCAATAGGCTTAGACCATTCTCCGGTTTCAGGATTCTTTACGGAAAGCTCCGCCCGAACCCATACAGCCGTCTCGTTACCGTCACGCTCTACCCAATGTTCAGTGATCTTAGAAACCCAGCCAAATCCTACCGGGCCAAAATGCTCCGTGAGTATTTTGATTCGCCATAGTGGGTTGATATCCGTCTTGCCCTTTAGCTTCCCTGCCTGTATTTCCCTGCACGCATGTGCCGGAACAGGCGCAAATTTGGTGTACCAATCAAGATTATTCATTTTCATCAAAGTCATTAAAATCCACTTCGTTTTCTCTGCGAAAATCCGCACGTTCCTCCTCTGCCTTCTCGTAAGCATTTAGCCAATCAAGGTATTCTTCTTCAGTGTCGAAGTTTTCGCTATATGGTCTCTTATAGTATTTTCCCATTGTTTTTTCTTTTTTGCAATCAACCACTCCTTCAAGTCCCTAATTGCCTGTTTTTGTTTATCTCTGTCCATCTTCCTCTTCCTCACTTTCGCAGAATGCAAAGTACATTGCAACAGCAACACAAAGTGTTAGAATATGCCACCATGCACCAGCGAAGATAATCCCACACGCAGCGCAAATAGCCAAGCAAAGCCAAATCAGACGGGGAAGCTTGATTAGAAATTTGTCCATTTTGTCCATATCAGTTATTATTTACAAGTTCTTAGGATATCAGATATCGAGGGGACTTTACCGCCCTGGAGGAGTTCGTTTATTTCCGTTTTTTTGAAAAAGAGTTTACCCCCAAAAGGCTTATAGTAAGGGATTTTTCCCTCCTCGACCATCTTACGAATATATGTCGGCTTAAATCCAGTCATGAATGCGACATCGTCAACGTTAAGCATTTCTTTAACAGCAATGAGCGAAATAGATTTCAGCTCATCAAGTCTTTTGGTAATCTCATCCATATTAGTCGACGTAAGCAAATAGTGTGTGCTCAGTAGTTTTTATACCCATATTAGCCAAAGCCTTGATAATGTTTATCTTATATACGGGGAAAGGATTCCTACGCATAATAACCCAGCTGCGAATAGAAGCTTCCGAACAATGTGTCAGTTGCATTAGCTGTAGCCTAAAAGCGCGCTTTTCGGAAGCGGACATATCCCGATATAACTCTGGAAATGTCATCGAATTACGTGTCTTGCTTGTTGTATTTTGCATATTTTAGTTATATTTGTTTCTTTATTTGCGCCGTGTCAGTGGCATAGCATTTGTTTGTTACCGTTTACAAAATTAGTAAACTTTTGTAAAGTTTGCAAATATTTGTAAAATTATATGTAATTTTTTGTGCGATGTATGAATTAAAGGACTTCAGAAAGAAGAATAACTTGCAGCAAAAAGAGCTGGCGGATTTTCTTGGAATCGGTCAATCTTTTTTGAGCAATATCGAGAGCGGACGTTCGCCTCTTCCCGACGACAAGCTAGAGAAGTTACTTTCAAACCCTTACGGGTGGGATACCTCACTTCTATCCAAAGGCGATATCTCTGCGCAAGCTGTAAATCATAGTAATGCGTCCGTAACGATTGGCGCAAGGACAGACTCCGCTCTTGAAGCCATGCGGCAAGAGATTGAACACCTGCGCACCCTCCTTGAAGAAGAGAAGAAGCGCTCGTCCCAATACTGGGAGATGATTCAAAAGTTAATGTCGAAATAAACATATTTTTATTTGTGTCAACGACTGCAAATCTACAATGTTTATTGGAATTATCCAAACTTTATTCGATAAATTTTTGCTAATTTTCAACTTATAATGTAGTATTCTATTGATTATTGGACTATTATGAGTGGTGAAGAAGTTAAGCGAGTCCTACTTTCAAAAGGACTCAAAATCACTGAATTGGCGGAGAAAATCGGTGAAACTGTCAATAATACCTCCGCAATGTTCAAAGTAAAAGACTTCAAAACTGGGGCTATTGAAAGATTGTCTTCAGCAACAGGCATTCCCATTACAGAATTCTATGGACTGCCGCCCCAGCAGACCTCGACGGCACTGAACACAGGCACGAACCACGGGAACATCGCAGGACGGGACATAGCCCTCCCTTCACAGATAGCGGAGCTTCAGAGCGTCATAGCGCAGCAGCAGAAGACCATCTCTGAACTCTCCGCGGCTATTGCTAAACTTGTCAAATAGTACTTCTATGCTTGAAAATAATCTCAAATTTTTCAGGAAATGCAACAATCTTACGCAAGAGCAATTAGGCAAATACTTAGGCGTAGGAAGGCAGTTTATCTGCGCTATCGAGAGCGGAAGATGCCGCATGCCGCAGGACAAGAAAGACAGATTATTTAAAAATGAAAACGGTTGGGATTTGTCGGCTCTTCAGCGCAGTAATGAGCAGCTAAGTATATCCCAGACAGGCCAGACAAACCTTGATACGCGCGAGCTAATTAATGAACTTCGCATTCGTATCAAGAGCCTGGAGGAAGAACGCGACAGATATTGGATTATCATTCAAAACCTTTTAAGAAACCAAAAATGAATGCTAATGAAAGAAACTACAATTCCCTTATCGTACTCCTTGTAACGATTATACCTTTCATTTGGGAATACCTTGCGCCGATAGTCACCGGACTAGAAGCCCAGAACATCTTCTATGCATTTTCAGGATTCTTTTATTCGATCACACTCGGCTCCCTGCATGGCAGAAAAGCAAAAAAGTACTACCTTTCATATCCTTGGTTATGCTGCACTATGGCAGGTTGTTTTGCTATGCCAGCAGGCTACTTATTGGGTCAAGATGCTACCTCAATGGTTAGAAGTATAGTTGGTGTATTCTTGATTGGCCTGCCGATATGTATAGGCGAATTTATATGGGAACAACTAAAACATAGAATATGAATAACGAAGACCTTCAAATGATTGAGCTGAACTTTAGACAGATTGTTGAGCCCGTATTCCTTGAAATGCTTAAAGCGTCAGAGGAACGCATCAATACGACAAATGATATGGTGAAAAAACTCGCAGATGCTGCCTCGATGCTATCTATAATGTGCGACAACCAGCTCAATTCTGCGACCAAGTCGAAAGACCTTGCGTTGTCAAACAACACAGATCTAATACAAGCCAACATCGAACTCACAAAAACGATGGATAAATTACGCGACAACTATATCAATATTATATCTGGCTTAAGAGAACAGTTACATGCAGCGAAACAACTCCATGACACATACGAACAACGCAATCAAGAACTTCAGAAGAAGTGCAATAGGCTTCAAGATAAACTCGACCGCACGCAGGAGAAGTACTACGCACTGGTAGATAAATACGATAGATTAGCAGAAAAGTCGATTTCTTCTGGTTCATCAAATGCAAATATCAAGGTCAATGTTTAGTGTTCTTGCTGTCTCTATTTGTTGCTCATTTGTTACTTCAACATCGCAATTAAAAGGTTAATTCACTCATTAACAACGGAATAATAAAGAATTAATATATTGAAACGAGCAATCTGCATATTTCTGGTTGGACTTCTTTCCGTCTGCTCTCTTTTCGCTGATGCTAACGGACTACGTGTGGTGGTAATCGATGCGGGGCATGGAGGGAAAGATCCAGGTGCCGTAAGTGCTGACAAGAAGACTTATGAAAAGACAATTGTACTCGATATAGCCACCGACCTCGCAGATCGCATCCGCAAGGAATATCCTGACGTCAAAGTGATTATGACAAGGACCGACGATCGATATATCACTCTAAATGGCAGGGCAGAAAAAGCCAATAAAGCGAACGCAGACTTATTTATATCTATACATATCAACGCGAGCGCAAAAAATTCCCCGAACGGATATTCAGTGCACATCCTTGGTCAGTCATCGGATACAAACAAAGACCTTTTCGCATATAATATGGATGTTTGCAAGCGCGAGAACTCCGTAATTATGCTTGAAGACGACTATACCACCAAATATCAGGGTTTTGATCCCTCTGATCCAGAATCGTTCATTTTCATGACCCTCATGCAGAATTCTTATCTGGAGCAGAGTATGAAATTTGCTCAGGTTATCAGCAGCAGCCTTAAGGGCGGTCCGATAAAAGCAGACAGAGGGATTTGGCAGAATCCTTACTATGTATTATGGAAGACATCCATGCCAGCCGTGCTCGTGGAACTTGGCTTTATCTCCAATCCTTCTGACTTGTCGACATTGCGACGCAAGGCGGACCGCGAAGAACTTGGCCGCAGACTTTTCAATGCGTTCAAGGAATACAAGAAGTCATTTGATGAAAGCCTGAAAAGCGAAAAGGCTCCTGATACGGAGTCGGAGGTCAAGCAAGAGATAAAATTCTCGACAGACTCCTCGTTTTACGCGGTACAGGTGCTTGTGTCATCACGTAAGATTAATGCGGATGACCCTATATTCAAAGGTCACGAGGTGTGCCAGCGTCCAGTCGGCTCTTTATATAAATATATGCTATGCCCGTCAGAAGAATTAGGAAAGGCAAGAGAGCGGCTTGCGGAAATACGGAAATCTTTCCCGGATGCCTTTATAGTGCATGTTGAAGGCGAAAATATTAGCCCTATAAAGAATTGAATAATTCTAAATTAGAATCTTTCTATATAACAGGCAGTTACGCATATTAGTGATTTGTAATGCGCTGAAAATCAACAACAATTAGATAATCGATTACATTTTGCGCAAACACATTTACGATAAAAAAAGAGAAAAAACAAGAGCACTATAAACTTTTTTTCAATTATTTATCACCAACTTTGCACTGAGGTTCAGACGGAGCTTTTCCGCTCGGATCAGCTTCAATAATCATAAAGAAAATGGATACACAGAATGCACATATCACGGCATGGAACGATTGCCTGCAGATTATTCAGCAGGTGATTGAGCCGCAGCAGTTTTCGACGTGGTTTGCGCCAATACGACCAGTATCCCTATCTGACAGTGTACTCACCATAGAAGTCCCTTCTGACTTTGTACGCGAGTACATAGAAGAAGCATTTCTGGATCTCTTAAAGAGGACTCTGAAAAGGGTGATAGGTGCAGAGGCAAAGTTAGTGTATACTATTAGGCCTGTCAAAACTCGTACTTTGAGAGTACCAGGTCAGGAAGTCGTGACTCCTGTCAATCCCTCTGTAATGGTATCGTCTACGCCTTCAGAAAAGCCTAGTCCTTTTGTATATCCTGGAATCCATAAGGTCAAAATAGATCCGAGGCTCAATCCGACATATTGTTTTGCCAATCTTGTAGAAGGCGAATGCAATAAACTTGGCATCAGTGCCGGAGTCAATATAACCGCCGCACCTGGAAAGACTGCGTTCAACCCACTTTTCATATTCGGAGGCTCTGGTTTAGGAAAGACCCATCTTGCTCAGGCCATAGGCATCTCCATAAAAGAGAAGTACCCTGATCTGGTGGTTCTATACGTCACTGGAAGTGAATTTAAGAACCAGTATGTAACCGCAATGACTGTTCTTAACAAGGTTACAGATTTTCTTGCGTACTACATGAAAGTGGATGTGCTCATAGTAGATGACATTCAGGATCTCATGGGTGCAGGAAGCCAGAATGCCATGTTCAATGTGTTCAATCATCTCCATCAGAACAGCAAGCAGCTAATTTTCACGTCTGACCGCGCACCAGTCGAGCTCCAGAATTTCGAGGAGAGGCTTCTGTCAAGATTCAAATGGGGTCTTTCCGTTCCACTTGGCAGGCCTGATTTCCAGACAAGATTCAATATGCTGAAGAAAAAGGCAGAACGTGAGTCTGTGATCATACCGGATGAGGTACTTGAATTCATCGCCTCAAAGGTGAAGACAAATTTCCGTGAGCTTGAAGGTACTTTGGTGTCCCTCATTGCTTATTCTTCAGTAGAGCGTGACAAGTCCCTACTCGAACTTGCAGAAAGTATTACAGAGTCGATAGTAGGGGAGGCCAAGTCCGAAGTAACTATTGACAAAGTCCAGAAGACCGTGTGTGAATATTTCAATATCACCCGCAATGATCTTCTTTCCAAGTCCCGCAAACGTCAGATAGTGCAGGCTCGTCAGATAGCCATGTATTTGAGTCGCAACATGATAGCTAACTGCTCATTGGCTACGATAGGAGCAGAAATTGGAGGTAAGGACCACGCTACTGTGCTTCATTCGTGCATGACTGTTTCAGATTTGATGTCTACTGATAAGGTGTTTAAGAAGTATGTCACAGATATAGAGACGGCACTTGCCCCTGCAGAAAGATAAAAACATGTTCAAGATAGCCCCATCCATTCTTGCCGCAGATTTTCTACATCTTGAAAAGGATATAGAACTAGTCAACCGGTGTGGTGACATTTTGCATCTTGATGTCATGGATGGAACACTTGTACCGAATATCTCTTTCGGATTTTCAGTGATCGACCAACTAAAGAAGATAGCAACCGCACCTATGGATGCACATCTGATGGTGGTCCATCCGGAGAGATGGTTCAGCAAACTCGCTGATGATGGGGTCCAGATGTGTTCTTTTCATTATGAGGCAGCCGGACGAAACACTTCTAAGTTCATTGGACAGATTCAGGCCTTGGGGATGAAGGCCGGGGTTGTGATCAACCCTGATGTACCTGTGGAGAAGTTGTTCCCGTATATTGGCAAGGCTGACTATTTTCTCCTGATGTCAGTATTCGCAGGATTCGGAGGACAGAAATTTATCATCGAATCACTTGACCGGGCAGCTCGGTTGAAGAAAGAAATAGTGCAAAGGGGGGCAGATGCTTTAATAGAGATGGATGGAGGCATTAACATGTCCACTGTCCGCGATGTAAAACATGCCGGAGTGGATATTGCGGTGGCCGGCAGTTCTGTTTATGGAGCCGAAGATCCTGCTGCTGCGATAGCATCGCTCAGGGAAGCCTAAACATATTTTCCCGAAACTCATAGTCAAGTCTTTCTCTCCCTATTTGGGTTCTCATTTCATCGTATCTTGAAGCGATATGAGCAGTTAGCCTGGAAAGTTCATCTTCAAGCACATAGGTTTTCCCTGTGAGCTGTTTCATGGACACAGGATTGGGCAAATCGTCAGGCCAATACTGTTCATTGACATCTAGTCCGACACCTACTATGCTATCTGTAATCCTCTCATGATCAAGGATATTCTCTATCAGAATACCGCAGATTTTCTTGTCTGCCACCCAGATGTCATTAGGCCATTTGATTCGGGATGAGATACCGTTGGAAGCCAAATAGTCCCGTATACCGAGTGTGATTATTTCTGTAACAAGAAGCATATCTTTCACATCAAGCAAAATTCCTGTGCCTTCAGTAAACTTGAAAAACATACTAAACATAAGGTTTGTGTGAGGACTTGAAAACCATGTATGAGTGCCCTGGCCGCGGCCAGAAGTCTGCTCATAAGCGGCAACCACTGACAGATTGTCAAGCGTGTCAATCCTTCGTCTCAACTCCGAGTTGGTTGAATCTACGCATTCCATCCACATTATATTCATTATTTCTCGGACTGGTTCCATTTTTGTTGTATATTTGTTCTGCAAATTTAAGTAAGATGGCTCAAAAACCCAAGAATAAAAAAAACGGGGTGAGGATTGTTAGAATCAATCTCTCATCCATTCTGTATCTTGCACTATTGATTTTTATCGGTTGGATGCTTTTTACCAACTCTGGAGTCCCCGCCAAGAAAGTTGAGTGGGCACAAGTGCAACAGATGATACTTGACGGAGATGTCAAAGACATACACTTTGTTAGGAACGAATATAAGGGCGAAATCTCGATGCGTCCGGATAGACTCTCCAAGTATTCTTCTCTTTTCCCAGAAGGGAAATTCCCTAAGAGTTCCCCTCAGATGTATTTCCTCACATCTTCCAAATTTGACCCGGAAACCGAGTTCGGTGCCCTTAACGCGCAGCTATCTCAGGAAAATAGAGTTGTTGTCTACATGGAGAATCGTACCGATATATGGGGAAGCGTATTGGAGTGGGTATTCCCTCTATTCTTGCTATTCCTTCTGTATTTCTTCATGTTCCGCTCAATGAATCGGCAGATGGGCGGAGGCAATGGCGGTGGTGGCGGAATGAATCCGTTCAATGTTGGAAAAGCCACTGGAAAACTTGCTGACAAGGATAAGGTAAATGTCACATTCAAGGATGTTGCTGGACTTTATGGAGCCAAGGAAGAAGTCATGGAGATTGTGGATTTCCTTAAGAATCCGGGCAAATATACCGCACTTGGTGGAAAGATTCCAAAAGGTGCACTGCTTGTAGGTCCTCCGGGCACAGGAAAGACCCTTCTCGCCAAAGCTGTGGCTGGAGAGGCTAACGTACCGTTCTTCAGCATAAGCGGCTCTGATTTCGTGGAGATGTTTGTAGGAGTGGGAGCAAGCCGCGTGAGGGACTTGTTTGCTCAAGCTAAAGAAAAAGCTCCTTGTATCGTGTTTATAGACGAGATTGACGCTGTTGGACGCGCAAGAGGAAAAAATGTCGGTTTCTCCTCTAACGACGAACGTGAGAATACTCTTAACCAGCTCCTTACAGAGATGGATGGATTCGGCACCAATAGTGGAGTCATTGTTCTCGCAGCAACCAATAGGGCAGATATTCTTGACAAGGCACTTATGCGAGCTGGCCGTTTCGACAGACAGATTCACGTAACGCTGCCGGATCTCAATGAACGCAAGGAGATTTTCCTCGTTCATACAAGGAAACTGAAACTTGCTCCTGATTTTGATGTAGAGGCCATAGCCAAGCATACCCCAGGTTTTTCAGGCGCCGACATTGCCAATATCTGCAATGAGGCGGCTCTGAATGCAGCGAGAAAAGGAAAAAGCGCAGTTGACAACTCCGATTTCACAGATGCAGTGGATAGGGTAGTGGGTGGAATAGAGAGGAAAAAGACTATCATGTCTCCGGAAGAAAAGAGGCTTACGGCATATCACGAAGCCGGACACGCCGTTGCAGGCTGGCTTCTTCCTGGATGTGATCCTGTTCTCAAAGTCTCCATTATCCCGCGCGGACAGGCTCTCGGACTCACATGGAGTCTTCCAGATGAGAAAGTCATGATGTCTAAGTCTGATATGATGGACGAGATGTGCTGCCTTGTCGGCGGACGAGTTGCAGAAGAGATGGTCAACAATGGCATTCCATGCACTGGTGCCCTAAATGACTTTGAGCGACTCACCAAAATGGCATACGCCATGGTTACATACTATGGAATGAGCGACAAGATCGGGAATTTGTCCTACTACAATTCCAATGGATCTGGTTATGACCTTACCAAGCCATATAGCGAAAAAACAGCAGAAACCATCGATGCTGAAGCAAAGGCTATTGTGGATGAGATTACGGAACGCACAAGAAAAATCCTAAAGGAGAATTGGGACGGACTTGATCAGCTTGCAAGGAAACTCATTGACAAGGAGGTTATTATGGCAGAAGATATTGAGGCCATCTTCGGGCCTAAAGCTGGTAAGCATGGCGAGGACAGGTTAAAGTCTGATGAGCCTCAGACCGTATCATCGGAAGACACGGAGAAAAAAGAAAATGAATAATTTCTGGATTAGGACCATCAGCAGTATTGTGTTCCTTATTGTGATGGTTTTCGGACTAATATGGGACAGGGTGATTTTCGGCGCCCTGTTCTTGTTTATTTTATATTGTGCTCTGAATGAGTTCTATAATATCTCTCTTGGAAGCAGATACCGCGTTCAGCAGAAACTCGGGCTTCTTGCAGGGACAATAGCTTTCTTTACTGTAGCACTACACTGTTTTTACGGGATTGATGCCAGATTTATCTGCCTTGCTCTCCTGCCTTTGCTCCTGATACCGGCAAGTTGCGTTTTTCTGGGAATCCAGGATGACTTTCAAGATGTATCACTGATATACGCTGGACTTCTTTATATTGCACTTCCTATATCACTTTCTCCGTATGTTATGATGGATGGGCCTGTATTTAATGGGTGGCTTATGCTGTCTTTCTTTATAGTTATCTGGCTATCTGATGCAGGTGCATACTGTTTCGGCTCTATGTTCGGACAGAAGGAAGGAGCTGCGCGACTTGCACCTTCTATCTCGCCGAAGAAGTCATGGGTAGGATTTTGGTGTGGTCTTGCGTGTGCCGTAGTTGCATCTATAGCCCTGCATTACCTAACATGGTTTCCATTCCCGCTCGTACACAGCATTGTACTGGGAGTATTGATATCAGTCTTTGGTGTGTGTGGAGATCTATTTGAATCCCAGTGGAAAAGGCATTTTCATGTAAAGGATTCCGGAAATATTATTCCTGGTCATGGGGGAATGCTTGACCGGTTCGACAGCAGCCTGATAGCTATTCCTGCAGCTGTACTCTATCTTTCAATTTTTGGTTTGCTATGAGAATAGACAAGAATTCACGCGGCACGCTCGCTCTGGTATTTGGGATTAGCGCAATAATAGCCGCTCTTCTAATCGTATTTGTACGTATTCCATGGATTGTCTATCCGGTTGTGGCTCTGCTTCTATGGTTCTGTATCTGGCAGCTTGCATTTTTCCGCATCCCGGTTAGAGAACGTAAAGGTTCGGACAGACTCGTCACTTCAGTAGCCGATGGACGAGTGGTAATAATCGAGAAAACTTACGAAAAAGAGTATCTCAAGCAGGAGTGCATTCAACTTTCGGTATATATGAACTTCTTCGATGTCCATGCCAATTTTTGGCCTGTAGACGGCAGTGTAGATTACTACAAATACTATCCCGGTGAGCATTTCTTTGCATCCAAGCCGAAAGCTTCAGAAGAGAACGAGCACAGTTGTGTGGGCATAGTAACTCCTTCTGGACAGAAGATATTCTTCAAACAGATAGCTGGCGGGTTTGCTAGACGAATAGTCTGCTACGCCAAATGGCATTCTACTTCCCGAAGCGGAGAGCAGTGCGGAATAATTAAGTTTGGGTCTCGTATAGATATATTCCTTCCTCTTGACGCGGAGATTAAAGTAGAGGTAGGGGACTATGTAAGAGCATGTGAGACTGTGCTCGCAGAACTTAAAGCATAGTAAGTCAAGCGAAGACAGTCTCACGAAATACGTGATAAGTTATTCTTTTCTAGTAGTGATAAGGATAACTCCATTAGCTGCTCCAATACCGTAAATAGAAGCGGAAGCAGCGTCTTTTAGTACTTCGACACTCTCGACAACATTAGGGTCAAGCGCACTAACATCATCTACTTCCACTCCATCAACCAGAACCATAGCATAACCATTTGAAGTATTGGTCTGTCCGCCTCTTACTCTGAAATGAGTACCTATGACTTCCAGCCCAGGAACGCGGCCTTCAATATACTGATAGATATCTGTGTATGATGTGTATTTCTGGATTTTAACCGAAGAAACGGCGTTGTTGTTATTGTCTCTGGTCGTATTGCCGTAACCAATATTCATCTTTTCGTCTCCAGGATTTGATACACCGGAGGACTTGTAGGAGGATCCGCAGGAGACTGCAACTATTGCAGCTGCCGCAATAATAATAAACTTCTTCATAATCTTGTCATTTTGTGCATTCGATGAATGTGATTAAACTCAAGCGATGAATATACATAAAATATGCCTAAATGTCAAGTACTTTGCAGGTAAAATTACGGGATGTCAGTAAATCCACAAGAGAATAGCCGGAATGTTTTTTAGAAAACCTTAAACAGATCAAATGAGATTCCGGAAAGAGATTCAGCTAAGAAAAATTTGCAGTTCATAGAAAAATCACTATATTTGCATTCCCAACGGTGCGTTGGCCGAGCGGTTAGGCGCAGGTCTGCAAAACCTGTCACAGTGGTTCGATTCCGCTACGCACCTCAGAGAGGGTGACTAAAAGTCGCAGGACTGATAGTCATCCTCTTTTTGGGTAGAACCAACCTCTTTCTTGTTAGGCTATATCCGTCTTAAAGGTAATAAACACTGAAATTTGGGTATATCGTGGAAATAACAAAGTATGTATCTTTGCATTGTTAACTAAATTAATTGGTAACAATGTACATCGAAAAAATTCAGTCACCAGCCGATCTTAAGAAATTAGATATTAAGGCGCTCAAGGTAGTAGCCGATGAGACACGTACAGCAATATTGAACCGCGTAAGCAAGCACGGAGGGCATATTGGCCCTAACTTGGGATTTGTAGAGGCAACCGTGGCACTGCACTATGTATTTGATGCCCCGAAAGATAAGTTCGTGTTCGATGTGAGTCACCAGTGCTATCCACACAAGGTGCTGACTGGACGCGCATCAGGATTCTTAGGTGATGTAGATGATATGAATGCTATCAGCGGATATTCATCACCTGCTGAATGCCCTGAGTATGACAACTTTGAGGTTGGTCACACATCCACTTCCATCTCACTCGCCACAGGTCTGCAGAAAGCACGCGACATCAAGGGAACCAATGAGAATATCATTGCTATTATCGGCGACGGCTCTCTTTCTGGAGGCGAGGCCTTCGAAGGACTTGATGAGGCATCGGAACTTGATTCAGGCATCATCATAGTGGTAAATGATAACGAGATGTCGATCGCAGAGAATCATGGCGGTATCTACAAGAACCTGCAGGCCTTGCGCAACAGCAAAGGAAAATGCGAGCACAACTGGTTCAAGGCATGGGGTTTCGAGTATAAATATTTGGAGGAAGGCAACGATTTAGAGAAGCTTATTGAAGTCTTCAAAAGTGTTAAAGACACCACTGTTCCTACCGTTGTTCACATACATACAGAGAAAGGGCATGGCTATGCTCCTGCCGTAGAAAACAAGGAAGCCTGGCATTGGGGAATCCCTTTTAACATAGAGGACGGCAGCCGGCCTCGCAAGAATGTGGATGGCAGCATTCCAGAAGTTCCTGATTCAGAGACTTACGAACAGCTTTTCAGCGACTGGATGCTTCGTGAAATGAAGCAAGACAAAACACTTATAGCCGTGACAGCCGGAACCCCAGCCGCTGCCGGATTTACCCCTCAGAAGCGCAAAGAGGCTGGAAAGCAGCACATAGATATGGGCATTGCAGAGGAGCAGGCGGCCGCTATGATTTCTGGTATGGCAAAAGGTGGCTTGCATCCAGTGTGGACTGTTTATAGCACTTTCATTCAGCGAACTTATGACCAGATAGCTCAAGACATTTGTATCAACTCAAATCCGGCCGTCATTAATGTAATTGGAGGTGGCGTAAATTCCATGAACGACATCACCCATATTTGCCTTTTTGACATTCCGATGCTTTGCAGCATACCAGGGCTTATCTATCTCGCCCCTACCACTTGCGAGGAGTATTTCGCCATGCTCCGCTGGGCCATCGTACAGGACAAAAAGCCTATCGCCATACGTGTACCAAGCAATGGAGTGAACCATACTTCCGATGCAGTTGACGCAGAATACTCTTTTGAGCCGAAGTATAAGATAATGCACGAAGGTTCAAAGGTGGCAATCATAGCAGCTGGTTCCTTCTACCAAAAGGGAGAGAACGTGTCCCGTCTGCTTGCTAATATGGGCGTTGATGCGACCCTTATAAACCCTCGGTATCTGAATGCAGTAGATGAAAAAGTGTTGGATGGACTGAAAGCAAATCACAAGTTAGTTGTGACATTGGAGGACGGCAGCAAGGATGGCGGCTTCGGGGAGCGAGTAGCCTCTTACTATGGAACTTCAGACATGAAGGTAATTGTAGGAGGAATAAAGAAAAATCTCTACGACCGCTTCGATGTACAACAGCTCTTAAGTGACAATCGTTTGCTCGATGAGCAGATTGTGAATGATATTCTGGATATTATTTAGTACATAATTCCCCCGCAGTCTGAAAGTCTTATGCAAGAAATTTATTTCAACACCGTCAAGGATTTTAACGACTACTACGGATTTGAAACACTGCATCCATTGGTGAGCGTGGCACGTTTTGATAAAGCGGTACAATTAGAGGAACATATTCTCCACTACAAACTCTATGCTTTGTTTTTGAAAGAGAACAAAGGATGCACATTGTCGTATGGCCGCACCAAATATGATTTCGATGAGATGACAGTAACGAGTTTTGCGCCGGGTCAGTCCGTGCATGTGAAGCCCGATCCCAGCGTGATCTACCCGAAATGGACGGCGTTGGTGTTTCATCCTGACTTTCTCAGCCGGACCTCGTTAGGTGCGAATATCAGTCGCTATGAGTTCTTCGATTACACCTCCAACGAGGCACTACATCTCTCCACAAGTGAGATTGATATATTCCGTGAGGTGCTTGGAATGATTTGCCAAGAGTTGCATCATAGTATTGACAAGCATTCCAAGGAGTTGATAGTGAGCAATATTGAGTTACTATTGAACTATTGTCTCCGATTCTACGATCGTCAGTTTGTTACTCGTGAAGAGATAGGCCATTCAACTGTCAAGAAATTCCTGTCCATGCTTGATGAGTATATTGACAAAAAAGCAGAGCGCGAAGGCCTACCAACAGTGGCATATTTTGCTGACAAGTGCTGCTATTCACCCAAATATTTTGGAGAACTGGTAAAGACTGAGACTGATAGGGCTGCCAAAGACCTAATCAGTGACAGGCTTTTACAGAAATCAAAGGAACTCTTATCGGATGAATCTAACAGCATCACTTTGGTGAGCCAACATCTTGGCTTTGGATACCCACAACATTTTATTCGCTTCTTCAAGGCACAGACAGGAAAGACACCAAGCGAATATCGCAAAACTGCATAAAAAATGAATACACAATACATTGACTCTCGTCAGCAGCATCTCGAGACAGTTGCTGCTCTTGAGGCTCGAGGTGATTTGGCTCGTCTTGAACAGGCTATCACAAGTGCCCTTGACGACGGAGTCACCATCATGTGTCTGTAAATTATAGTGGTCTCTACTGATTAAAATTTAAGTTTTTATCAGAATCGAGTGGCTTTTAACATTTCTAAATACTATATTTGCGAGAAAATAGTAGAAAATGAATAGAAGGTTATTTTTTGCATGCGGTCTTGCAGCCGCAATTATTGGTGTGTCCTGCAACAAGCAGGAGGAGCCTGTTATCGAAAGGCTGGAGTTTGACAGCAAGGATCTTGCGACATGTATAGGGACGCAGTTCTCCGATTTTCTGGAGCAAAATGAAAAATATCAGTCCAACAAGGATGCAGAAGCTAGAGTAGCCTCATTGTATGCATCATTCAAGACATCTGACGATGTGTACAATATGACTGTTGAAGTCAATGCAGATAAAAATGGACTAATTGATAGGATTGATGCAGTTCTTGACAATAAGGATGAATCATCCAAGCTCTGGAATTACATAATGAGCCACACTGACCATCTTAAGCTTGGCTCTTTCCTCGGCACCAAATTCAAGGGCAAGATCGGAAACGGAGTAAAGCAGACCATTGAAGAGACTATCAGTCTCGTCTCTGAGAATGGCACAGAAGAGAGTATCGTATGCCCAATTTTTGCCATAGTGTCAGGCAATACTTACATGATTCCTCAGCTCGAAAACGAGACACTTACTATAGTACTTATCAGAAACTGGTATGCTCTTGACTACTCCGAGGCTGCATCACTTATAGGAGCTGACTACGATGGTTTTGCACAAGCTAACTACATACTTGGCAACAAGCTTTCCGCCTGGGGCACTAATTATGTGTATTTCGATTACGCCAAGGATCCATCTGGAAACGTGTTCCATCTGGATGTAAATGCTGACGCTGATGTCAAGAACATCGCGAATATCAAAGCGACTCTCGACTATGAGCATCACTCTGATGCTGCAGAGCAACTGGCAATCTGGAAAACATACGCACTCGGGGATCCAGCACTTGGGCTTGGCACCTTCACTAAAGCATATACGGGCTCGTTTGGAACAGTATCAAGTGAGTTCAATAGCCAGCAGGAGGCCATTGACTATGTGGAGACAAACGGCAGACCAGGAGGCTTCTCTCCTGACGTAGTGGTATGCTATGAAAAAGATGGTCACACCATTACCGTGACATTAAAATCTCTCTATTTGGAGGTTTTGGTAAAATAAGCGGCCTGCTTGGGATCTTCCTCTATGGAAGCATCATATTGGGAATCCCAGTCGCGATAATACTGAATTTTGGGGTCTTCGAACAAACTCATCTGCACTGATGTGTCATGGGTAAGTGACGAGACCCCAAGTCCTATCTGCCTGATAGGGGAGACCCCATCCCACGCTAGTGTAAGCAGACGCCTTGCCTCTTGTAATATCAGAGCTGTTATATCGGTTGGCTGCGAAGTCTTTCCCTGTTTCTGGGAAGTGGTAAAATCTGAATATTTCACGAATACGGACACAGTTGAAGCGCGGAACTCACTACGTCTAAGTCTATGTGCAACGATACATGCCACTTTGAAAAGCGCACGGTCAAGCAAATCTGGAGCACATATATCCTTTTCAAAAGTTCGCTCAGCACTGATGCTTTTGGCTTCTTGGGCCTCCGTCTCAACTGGAGAGTGATCCCGGCCATTGGCATTCTCCAATATCTGTTCCGCATAGCTGGCACCTACAAGACGCGTGAGCAGGCCCTTTGACGCGTGTGCAAGATCCCCAATTGTATAGAGTCCGTAAGCAGTAAGCCGCGCCTTAGTCTTGCGGCCAATCCATAGCAGATCGCCAATAGGCAGCGGCCACATCTTCTCCGGTACCTCATCTTCCCAGAGAGTATGAACCTTGTCCGGTTTCTCGAAATCAGAAGCCATCTTGGCCAAGAGTTTATTTGAGCCGACCCCCACATTGACGGTAAAGCCAAGCCTGGAACGAATCTCATCCTTAAGACTTACAGCCACTTCCACCGGATCCTTTTTATATAGCCGTAGGGTCATATCAATAAAGCACTCGTCTATGGAAAATTTCTGGAGTACGGGCGAGTAACTACGACATATATTCATGAATGAATCAGAGCAGTACTTGTACCATGACCAGTCGCCATGGACTATCACAAGTTCCGGGCAGACACGAAGCGCCATGCCAATAGGCTGAGCTGTCTTGATACCAAGTTTTTTCGCCGGAATCGAAGCCGCTGTCACAATACTCCTCCTGTCAGATGGGTCACCGGATACAACCGAAGGGACGAGCCTGATATCAGGCCCGCCCTCTGACAATATCTTGACGGCAGACCAGCTGAGAAAAGCCGAGTTGACGTCAATATGGAAGATTACCCTCCGAAAAGGCATGCTACTGTATGTATTCGTCCCAACTCTTTATGCCTATTTCCTCTTCGGAAACCTTGCATAACGCCTTGATATAAGCAGTTGCAAGACGGCTGTTGGTAATTAGCGGGATATTGAAATCTATGGCTGCACGTCGCATCTTGTATCCGTTACTCAACTCATTGTGGGTAAAGTTCTTAGGAATATTGATAACAAGATCAACCTTATGCCCTTTAATAAGATCGATAGCGGAAGGGTAGTCTTCGTTTGCAAGCTCATAAGGCCAAAGGGCGCGTTTAGCCTGAACCCCATTCTCATTAAGATATCTGCAAGTGCCCTCCGTAGCATAGATATCAATGCCCTTGGCTGCAAGAAGCCTGCAAGCCTCGAGAATATCTGCTTTCTGTCTTGCATTGCCTGATGAAATAAGAACTGACTTCCGCGGAATACGATGTCCGACAGACAGCATAGCCTTTAGAAGGGCTTCATCAAGATTATCTCCGATGCATCCGACCTCACCCGTAGATGACATATCTACACCGAGCACTGGATCTGCCTGATTAAGACGGGAAAATGAGAACTGTGAGCACTTGACCCCCACATATTCAAGCTCAAACGGGTCTATGCTCACTGGTTCTGGATGCTCAGATAGCATACACTTGGTAGCAAGTTCTATAAAGTTGACTTTCAGCACTTTGGATACAAACGGGAAACTCCTTGATGCACGCAGGTTACATTCGATGACTTTGATATAGTTATCGGTGGCAAGGAACTGTATATTGAAAGGACCAGTAATGCCAAGTTCCTTGGCTATAGCAGCAGTCGTCTTACGTATCTTGGCAGCAGTAATACCGTATATCTTCTGAGGAGGGAATTGAATTGTAGCATCCCCGGAGTGGACACCAGCAAACTCTATATGCTCTGAAATGGCAGAGGCAATCACCTTGCCGCCGTCAGCCACAGCATCACACTCAATCTCCTTGCACCTCTGCATGAACGAACTGATAACCACTGGATGCTCCTCGGATACTTCCACGGCCATATCAAGGAACACCTTGAGGTCCTCCTTGCTATAGCATACGTTCATGGCTGCACCAGAAAGCACGTATGAAGGCCTAACCAATACAGGGAAACCAACCTCATCCACAAACTTGTTGATATCATCCATAGTGGTGAGTTCCCGCCAGCGTGGCTGGTCTATACCGAGTTTATCTACAATTTTCGAGAACTTGTTGCGATCTTCAGCACGGTCAATATCCAGAGCCGATGTACCAAGAATCCTTATTCCGCTCTTCATGAGAGGAAGTGCAAGATTGTTAGGAATCTGTCCGCCTACGCTAACTATCACTCCATAAGGATTCTCAAGTTCGCAGATGTCCATAACGGTTTCATAGCTCAATTCATCGAAATAGAGCCTATCACAGACATCATAATCAGTAGATACCGTCTCCGGGTTATAATTGATCATGATAGAACGGTATCCGCTCTTCTTTAAGGTGTTGAGAGCATTAACTCCACACCAGTCAAACTCCACGGAACTTCCGATTCTGTATGCCCCGGAACCAAGCACAATCACGCCCTCAGCACCGTCACCAAAGGAAACATCGTCACTGCTGGCATTGTATGTAAGATAAAGATAGTTTGTCTGGGACGGAAACTCCGCAGCAAGTGTATCTATCTGCTTTACATAAGGTCTAAGCCCCAGAGATTTGCGTTTCTCCCTTACTGTCAGTTCCTTAAGAGAAAATACCCTGGCGATCTGAATATCTGAGAATCCCTGACACTTGGCCCTTTTGAAGAGTTCGTAGCTCACCTCATCAAGACTCTTGCACTCTTCGAGCTGACGATATGTAGTCTCAATATTGTCCAGTTTGTCAAGGAACCACTTGTCAATCTTGGTAAGTTCATGTATTCTATCAACCGTATACCCACTCTGAAGGGCAGCGGCAATGGCAAAGATACGGGTATCAGTAGGGTTCTTCAGGGCATAGTCAAGATCCTCTGCCTTGTATGGCTTGTTACATACAAATCCGTTGGCGCCCTGGCCAATCATACGCAGCCCTTTCTGAATAGCCTCCTCGAAATTGCGCCCAATAGCCATTACCTCTCCCACGCTCTTCATGCTGGAGCCGATCTCTCTGGAAACACCTTTGAATTTGGCGAGATCCCAACGCGGGATTTTGCAAACTACATAGTCAAGCGCCGGCTCGAAGAAAGCAGGTGTTGTCTTGGTAACAGCATTCTTCAGTTCGAAAAGCCCATATCCAAGTCCAAGTTTCGCAGCAATGAACGCGAGTGGATATCCAGTGGCCTTGGAGGCAAGAGCAGAAGAGCGGCTAAGCCTGGCATTGACCTCAATAACTCTATAGTCCTCACCATCAGGGCTAAACGCGTATTGGACATTGCACTCTCCAACTATTCCCACATGTCTGACTATGTCAATGGCTGTTTTGCGGAGGAAGTGGAATTCCTTATTGGAAAGGGTCTGAGATGGAGCGACCACTATACTCTCTCCAGTGTGGATTCCGAGCGGGTCAAAGTTCTCCATGTTGCAGACCGTGATACAGTTGTCATACCTGTCACGAACTACCTCGTACTCTATCTCCTTCCATCCGCGAAGTGATTTCTCCACCAGAACTTGAGGGGAGAAAGAGAATGCCTTGCCCGCAATCACATCGAGTTCGGATTCATTCTCACAGAATCCAGACCCAAGCCCGCCAAGCGCATACGCAGCCCTGATGATTACAGGATATCCTACCTGCGCTGCAGCGGCCCTGGCTTCTGACAGGTTGGAAGCCGCATGGGAGCGGATAGTCTTCACACCTATCTCATCGAGTTTCTTCACGAAAAGTTCCCTGTCTTCCGTATCAATGATAGCCTGAACAGGAGTTCCAAGGACGGTAATTCCATTTCGTTCAAGAACGCCGCTCTTGTAGAGTTCCACTCCGCAATTGAGTGCTGTCTGGCCGCCGAAGGCAAGAAGAATGCCCTGTGGTTTCTCCTTCAGAATGACCTTTTCCACGAAGAAAGGAGTAACCGGAAGGAAATAGACCTTATCGGCAACACCTTCAGAAGTCTGCACCGTGGCGATATTAGGATTGATGAGAACTGTCTCGATTCCCTCTTCACGGAGTGCCTTAAGAGCCTGGGAGCCACTATAGTCAAATTCACCAGCTTCTCCAATTTTAAGTGCTCCAGACCCGAGCACAATCACTTTCTTTATATTGCTGTCTATCATGATATTCTACAAACTTGCGACAAAGTCATCAAACATAAATTCTGTATCCACAGGGCCACTTGAGGCTTCCGGATGGAACTGTGCAGAGCGGAATGGCTTGCTCTTATGACGGATTCCCTCATTAGTACCGTCATTCATATTCTCAAAGTATGGTTCCCATTCTGACGGGAGTGTGTCAGTATCTACTGCGAAACCGTGATTCTGAGAAGTAATGAAGCACATGTTCGTTCCGCACATCCGTACCGGTTGGTTGTGACTACGATGCCCGTACTTGAGTTTGAATGTCTTTGCTCCGGCAGCAAGCGAAAGCAGCTGATTTCCCATGCAGATACCGAAAATCGGTTTGTCGCTTTCCATTGACTTCCGGATATGCTCCACGGCTTCTCCGCATAGTGCAGGATTGCCTGGACCGTTGGAAATAAAAAGACCATCCCAGTCCATCGTATTGAAGTCGTAGTTCCACGGAACCCTTATCACTTCGACTCCACGGCTTATCAGGCAGCGCAGGATATTGTGCTTTACACCACAGTCCACAAGCACCACTTTCTTGTCCCCACGACCATACTTTATTACCTCTTTGCAGCTGACAATCGCCACTTGATTGTCCACATTGGGATCGTAATAAGGGAAGTCCTCCTCTGCACCCTCTGGAACAATCTTTCCAAGCATCGCACCCTCTTCACGGAGCATTTTTGTCAACTCCCTCGTATCAATTCCGAATATTCCCGGAACCTTTTCTTCCCGAAGCCATTCGTCCAGACTCTTAACAGCATCCCAGTGGCTGAACTTCTCACTGTAATCCGATATTACCAGTCCCTTTACATGGATCTTCTCCGACTCAAAGGCCGTACAGAGTCCATTTTCATCAATCTCTTCAGAAGGAATGCCATAATTTCCTATAAGAGGATAACTTACGCATAGGATCTGCCCAGAATATGAAGGGTCAGTGAGGCTTTCCGGATAGCCTACCATAGCAGTGGAGAAAACTACCTCTCCAGAAGTCGCTCCATCATACCCGAAGCTCCATCCCTCCATTCTTCGCCCGTTCTGTAGAACAAGTGTCGCTTTTTTACGTGAATCTGACATATATTTTATTTCCAATTAGATGCTTTTTCCATCAACACGGCAATCTTATCGTTGCACAGGTTACCTATGCTCCCAATATGCGTATGCCCGAGATCTGATACTTTAAGCGAAGATGCCTCCTTGCCGTCATAGCGGAATCTTCCCTCATTTACTTCTGTTCCAACCTGTCTATAAGCGTCCCTAAAAGGCATCCCGCCGCGAGTACGTCTGTTTACCTCTTCCACGGTGAACATGTATTTATACATGGGATTATCCAGAATATGCTCATTGACCTCAATGTGCTCAAGCATATATCTTGTCATTCCAATACAATCATGCATCAGCACCATCGCGGGGAAGAGTACATCCTTAAGGAGCTGACAGTCGCGATGATAGCCATGCGGCATATTGCTGCACATCAGTGATATTTCATTCTCGCAGGAAAGAATCATGTTGCACTTCCCACGCACCATTTCCCACACGTCCGGGTTTTTCTTATGCGGCATGATACTAGAGCCTGTTGTAAACTCGTCAGGAAAATGAATAAACCCAAAGTTGGGGCACATATACTGGCAGCAGTCAGAGGCAAACTTATTGAGCGTAAGTGCAATAGACCCAAGGGCTGAAGCCACGCACCGCTCCGACTTTCCACGTGTCATCTGCGCCGCTACACTATTGTAATCCGGAGAATCGAAACCGAGCAGCCGCGTAGTCATTTCCCGATCCAGAGGAAACGAATTGCCGTATCCGGCAGAAGATCCGAGAGGGTTGCGATTAATCACTCGATAAGCGCCTCCCAGCATATACATATCATCGACAAGAGCCTCGGCATAAGCCCCGAACCACATTCCAAAGGAAGAAGGCATGGCTATCTGCGCATGAGTATAGCCTGGGAGCAGTATATCCTTATACTTCTCACTGAGTTCCTGGAGTTTACGGAACAAGTCAAGCACCTCGGCCCTGAATTTTTCAAGTTCATCCCTAAGGAAGAGTTTCAGATCCACAAGCACCTGATCATTACGGGAGCGCCCAGAATGTATCTTCTTTCCGAGCTCCCCCAATCGGCGAGTCAGGATGATCTCTACCTGCGAATGGATATCCTCTACATCATCTTCAAGCACGAAATCTCCTTTGCTTATACTATCCGCAATCTCATCAAGGCCCTTGTCTATGGCCTGCAATTCATCCTTGCTGAGAAGTCCGATACTTTCCAACATCCTAACATGTGCCTTGGACCCCTGAACATCATACGCTGCAAGCCTCAAATCCAATTCACGATCATTTCCAACCGTGAACCTCTCAACCACCTCTGTGGCTGCTATTCCTTTATTCCAGAGTGTATCCATAAAATCTGTCAATAAAATTCATATAAGTATCTATACCCTCCTCAATTTCAGAGACTTTAATAAATTCATCAGACTTATGCGAGCGAGCACTTTCGCCAGGTCCCATCTTAATCGCATCGCAGTCAATCCTCATCCAGTTAGAAGTAGTGGGGGAGGAGAATGTCTCAATCCCAAGTGATTCGGCGGCCTTCACAAGTGGAGACGCAGCCCTTGAAGCCGACGAGCGATTGGAAAGATTGCGCGGACGCAGTTCACTTCGACAAAGGCCCTGTAGCTCAGATAGAATTTCTTCGTTGGTATAGCAGTCAGTGGGCCTTACATCCACGACAAAAGAGCACCTGTCAGGAATCACGTTATGAGCCTCGCCGGCAGAGATGCATGTAACATTTAGCCTGACTTCACCCATTCTTTCAGAAACACGGGCAAATCTATGCCTCCGAAGGACTTCTATGTCATCCAAAGCCTTATACAAAGCATTGACGCCTTCTCCTCGAGCTGCATGCCCTCGGGTGCCAGTCGCAACACCATCAAGCACCAGTAGCCCCCGTTCGCTTGTAGCAGCCTTCATTGCTGTCGGCTCACACACCAATGCCCAGTCAGGGTGGGGAAGATTCCCGTTTCCTGACAGAGGCCCATCCAGAGAGAAAAGCATTCTCATACCAGCAGGGCCGGAACGCTCTTCTTCACAAGATATACTCAGCATCAGGTTGAAAGGAAGCTTTACATTAAAAAAATGACGGAAGGTGGCAATAGAAGATACCACGCAACCGCCGTCATCATTCGAGCCGAGCCCACGGACAATTTCTTCATCATTTCCCGGGTCAAAAGGATCAAAGGAATAGGATTCTCCAGGAGGAACAGTATCAATGTGGGCATCCATCATCAGAGTTTTCAGCGACCGGTCGAAATGACTGTTAAGTGCTATAATATTGTGCCCATATCGCTGTATCGGAATTCCACAACGCGAAAGATAGTCTGAAAGCAAATCAGCCACCCCACCTTCCTCAAAAGAGACGGAAGGGATACGCACCATCTGCCGAAGCAGTTCTATGTACTCATCGTACCTGCTCATAGTACTATCCTTGTACCTGAATTATCCAATAGATTTGATGAACTTCTTATCACCACTCCTGATGCACCAGTCTCGAGAGCCTTGAAAGCGTTCTCAATCTTGGGAAGCATGCCATCAGATATGATACCATCTGCCTTTAGCCGTACAAAATCGGCTCTGGAAATAACTGGTATCACACTTGACTCATCAAATATGTTACAAAGTACGCCATTTTTTTCGAAACAATAAAGAAGTTCGGCATTAATTGCAGAAGAAATTGATGATGCTATTGTATCGGCATTGGTATTAAGCAGGGTTCCATGTGCATCATGGTTAATAGCACAGAATACCGGAATTATGCCCATTTCAAGCAGTTGGGTGATTAAACCTCCATTTACACTGTCTTTACTGACATCACCCACATATCCATAGTCCACTTTAGTGACACCGTCAGACAGAGTCCTCGGTCCTCGCTTTTCCGCCCTTATGACATTGGCATCACACCCAGAAAGCCCCATTGCATTGCAGCCAAGGCCTTGCAGAAGAGATACAATCCTCTTGTTGCACCATCCAGCGTACACCATAGTCACCACCTTCAACGTATCTTCATCAGTAACCCTGCGTCCCTCTACCATTACAGGCTCCATCCCCATACGGCGCTGCAGCTCACTTGCCATCACTCCGCCTCCATGCACAAGCACCTTGGGTCCTTCCATGGCAGCAAACTCACGACAGAAACGTTCAAGTGCATGCTGGTCATCGACCACGTTGCCTCCTATTTTGACGACTCTAATCATAAACTTTCAAGCATCATCTTCATCACTGTCTGTGCAGATACAACCCTGTTGGCTGCTTCTGGAATCACAAGCGATTTGGGGCTTTCTATAACCTCGTCACTCACTATCATATTTCTCCTGACCGGGAGGCAGTGCATAAAGAATGCGTCATCAGTTAGGGCCATCTTCTCGGAAGTGATGGTCCATCCACGGTCCATGGACAAAACTTTGCCGTAGTTCTGTCCTTCGTATGCCGCCCAGTTCTTTGCGTATACAAAATCAGCGCCCATCAACGCCTCATTCTGGTTATGAGTCACTTTTGCGTGTCCCACAAACTCAGAAGCGAGGTCATATCCCTCAGGATTAGCTATGATAAAATCGTAGTCTGTCATATTAAGGCCCTCGGCAAATGAATTGGGCACAGCCTGAGGAAGGGCTTTAGGATGAGGAGCCCACGTGAGTACGACTTTGGGCCTTTTTTTTGTCTTATTTTCCTCTATGGTAATAAGATCGGCAAATGTCTGAAGAGGGTGCCGCGTAGCTGCTTCCATACTAAAAACCGGCTTACCTGAATATTTGATGAACTGATTCAGAATAACTTCATTATAATCGTCATCCTTATTTTCAAACTTCGCAAATGAACGAACGCCAATGAGATCACAGTAACTTCCCATAACAGGGATAGCTTCAAGCAGATGCTCACTCTTGTCCGAATCCATAATCACACCACGCTCCGTCTCAAGTTTCCATGCACCTTGATTCACATCAAGCACAATAACGTTCATGCCAAGATTAAGCGCAGCTTTCTGCGTGCTAAGCCTCGTGCGAAGACTATTGTTGAAAAACACCATCAAAAGGGTCTTGTTCTTCCCAAGTACCTGATCTGCAAAAGGATTACTTTTGACGTAACGGGCTTCGTCAAGGGCCTTGCCAAGATCCCCAAGTTGAAGTATGGAGGTAAACTCACGCATTGTATCTTTGTTTATTTGGTTGTCAATTCTTTCCATGCATCCACAAAAGACTTCGCAGTCTTTTCAGATATAGTCAGCGAGGGGAGAAGACGTATTACATCAGTTCCGGCTGCTCCTGTGAAGAAATGCTTCTCGAAGAGCAACCTGTCTCGGAGTCCAATATATTCTTGCTTCAACTGCAGACCTATCATAAGGCCGCGGCCGCGGAATTCCTTGAGCGCGACATCACCTTCGAAGGCTTTCTTGAAGAAGTTGCCTACCCTCTCAGCATTCTCTATAAGCCTCTCATTTTCAATAACATCAAGTACGGCTAATGCAGCAGCACATGCAAGATGATTACCTCCGAACGTAGTGCCGAGCATACCATATTCCGCCTTGATATCAGGGCTTATTAGTACTCCTCCGATAGGAAAACCATTAGCCATACCTTTAGCTGTAGTAATAATATCCGGACGGATTCCGGCGTGCTGATGCGCAAAGAACTTTCCGCTTCTTCCATATCCAGACTGAATCTCATCAAGAATGAGTTTGACGCCAAATCTGTCACATGCGCACCGAAGTCCACGCATAAAGTCGTCGTCAGGAACAAATATCCCGGCAACCCCTTGAATCCCCTCTATGATAACGCCAGCGTATTCCATGGAAGACAACTCCCTCTCTACGGCATCCAAATCACCAAGACCCACAAATTTTACGTGGTCGCCAGCATTGAAGGCTGAACGGATCCTAGGATTGTCAGTAGCCGATACCGCTCCGCTAGTTCTACCGTGAAAAGCCTTGTGAAAAGCAAGGATTCGTGGCCTGCCGGTAGCAAAGGAAGCAAGTTTCATGGCATTCTCATTTGCTTCAGCGCCACTATTGCACAAGAATAGTTTATAGTCCTCATATCCGCTTGCACGTCCGAGTCCGGACGCGAGCTCACGCTGGAGTGAATTCTGCACCGCATTGGAATAAAACCCAAGCTTTGCAAGTTGCTCTCCGAGCATCTCAATATAGTGAGGATGGGAATGTCCGATGCTGATTACAGCGTGACCGCCGTAAAGATCGGTATATTCGTTGCCATCTTTATCCCATAGAGTAGTGCCGGAGCCTCTGACCGGCTCAATGTTCCAAAGCTTGTATACTTCAAAAAGATCCATACTTCCAACTTTTCTAAAATGCCGATGCCTTAAGCCTTAAGCCACAGTCTTCAGCAAGGCCGAAAATGAGGTTCATGTTCTCGACCGCCTGACCGGAAGCCCCTTTCAAGAGATTGTCTATGACTGATGAAATGACCAATTTGCCGTCATGCTTCTCCACATGTATCAGGCATTTGTTGGTATTGACTACATCTTTGAGGTCCACAGGACGCGGTACTATAAAGGTAAAAAGTGAGTCAGAATAGTATGCCTGATATATCTTGCTAATCTCATCCTCCTCAAGTAGGCACTCACACTGCAAGGATGCAAAGATTCCTCTAGCGAAATCCCCACGCATAGGCACGAAATCAATACTTGGAATCTGCGTGCCCTGAACAGCAGAAAGGTTGCGTCGTATCTCCTGAAGATGCTGATGAGTAAAAACCTTGTAGGCGGATATATTGTTATTGCGCCAGCTGAAATGTGTAGTCGCACTTGGCTTTACACCGGCCCCTGTAGATCCGGTAATGGCAGTCACAACTACTTCAGAAGTGAGAAGTCCAGCCTCGGCGAGAGGAAGCAGGGCAAGCTGTATTGCAGTAGCAAAGCACCCCGGATTGGCTATCAACGATGACTCCTGAATTCTATGTCGCTGCATTTCCGGAAGCCCATAAACATAGCCTTCCGACTCATCGCGAAAATCCTGAGCAAGGTCGATCACCTTAAGTTTGGACGGCCGCTTGTGCTGCTGCCAGAATTCACGGCTCTTTCCGTGGGCAGAACATAAGAAAAGCACATCAATGCTTCGAAGATTAAATTCATCGCAGAACTTCAGATCCGTATCTCCTACAAGTCCCTGATGCACATCGCAGATGTAATTCCCTGCATTGCTTGAAGATTGAACAAATCTAATCTCCGCATAAGGATGCGTCACAAGTATCCTAATTAACTCTCCAGCGGTATATCCGGCACCGCCTATAATACCCACTCTGATGACTTTTGTCATTACACTTCCTCCTCTTCTGGATGCAGTCCATAGTAAACCCTGAGTGGGGTTGAAAGTACCTTGATAAATCCTTTGGCATCTTGGGCAGTCCATCCTTTCTGGGTCTCGCCATATTCTCCAAGTTTGGACTTAACCAGATCGCAAGGGGAGTCCACTCCTATAGTAGAGAAACTCCAAGGCCGAAGTTCAAGAGTAACGGTACCCGTCACATTCCTCTGACTGCTCTCAAGCATCGCCTCAATATCTCTCATTACAGGCTCGAGGTACTGGCTTTCATGAAGGAACATACCATACCAGTTAGCCACCTGATCCTTCCAATATTGCTGCCACTTGGAAAGGGTGAATTTCTCAAGGAACTTGTGTGCACCTATTATGAGCATAGGTGCTGCGGCTTCAAATCCTACACGGCCCTTGATTCCTATGATAGTGTCGCCTACATGCATATCCCGGCCGATACCATAGGCTGAGCCGATTCTTTCCACTTCTTGAATAGCAGCGATGGCGTCGTCATATTTCTTGCCATTGACCCCTAACAGGAGACCTTGACTAAAATCGAGGCTTAGAACCTCGCTCCCTTTCCGATTAATCTGCTTCAGGTATGCACTTTCCGGAAGTCCCTTGGAAGAATCAAGAATCTCACCGCCACAGATGGAAGTACCCCATATTCCTACATTATAAGAATACTTCAATTTAGTAAAGTCTGCGTAGTATCCGTGAGAATTGAGAAAGTCAACCTCCTCTTTACGGCTGAGGTTGCCATCACGGGTGAGAGTTATGATCTCCATATCAGGGCACATCACAAGGAATGTCATGTCAAACCGCACCTGATCATTGCCGGCACCCGTGGAGCCATGTGCTATGGCATCCGCACCAATCTCCTTGGCGTAGCGGGCAATGGCCATCCCCTGGAAAATACGCTCTGAAGAAACGGAAATCGGGTATGTGCCATTTCGGAGAACATTGCCGAATATCATGTATTTCAAGCTCTTCTCATAATACTCTTTTGTCACATCAAGAGTTACATATTTCACGGCACCAAGCTTATACGCATTCTCTTCATTAGCACGGAGTTGCTCGAGACTAAATCCACCCGTATTGGCACAAGCCGCATAGACTTCATAACCTTTTTCCTTGGCAAGGTACATCACAGTATATGAGGTATCCAGACCACCGCTGAACGCGACGACAACTTTTTTCTTGCTCATTTTCTTTTTGTTTTATTCAC
>ERZ808252.524-NODE-524-length-36586-cov-27.210643_pt1 | contig 36586 bp, 29 predicted proteins | sample MGYA00521242_ERZ808252 | MGnify/ENA primary metagenome ERZ808252 (study PRJEB31516, sample SAMN03275581) | gut metagenome | biome: mammalia-associated habitat; material: feces | host: Papio cynocephalus | place: Kenya | collected 2012-08-07 ...
TTTTGAGAGCAATGGGAACTATGGGAATTATGAGAATAATGAGAGCTATGGGAGTAATGAGAGTGACGGGAGAAATCGCCGTATGGGGTGCATTACGCAGGCGCAGCAACCGCTTTTGTATAAAAAAGACGATCATCACCGGCTGTACGGGCTTTTTGATTGACTATATAATAATGTGGGGTGTCTTGCCGTTAAATATAGAGGGGGACTTTGGCATTAAACAAAAGATGCGTAATTTTGTCCCCAGATTTGACTGATATGCTGAACCGAGACAAATATTCCAAGGATACCTATATATATAATGGTGACGCCGATATATGTAACAGCGACCATATAACATATAATGGTGAAGCCTACATATATAATATAGGTAGAGGACGGAGAGCGCCAAGTACGATTATGCGCCGTGCCGTAGCTGTGATAATGCTGTGTGCCACAGCTTTATGCGCCTTAGGGCGTGACGGCGACCAGTCGTATAGCTTTCTGAATGTAACATCGTCATCGAAGATTTATGGTCTTGGCGGGATGAATATCTCGCTGGTAGACGATGATATTATGACCACCGATCAAAACCCGGCCCTGTTGGGTCAGGAGATGAGCGGCCAATTGGCGCTGAATTATATGCGATATATAGGTGGAGCCAATTTTGCCGGGCTTCGCTACGGCCGGAAAGTAGGCGCTCATGGCACTTGGGGAGCTGCGATACAGTACAATGGCTACGGCTCGATGAAAGAGACCGATGAGTTCGGCAACATCACCGGAACGTTCTCGGCTCAGGATGTGAGCTTCAGCGGCCAGTACTCGTACGATATCACCGATCGGTTGCGCGGCGGCATCAACGTCAAGTTTCTGTACAGTGCTTACGCCGGATACACGGCTATGGCACTTGCTACCGATTTGGGCATCAATTACTACGATGACGAAAAAGATCTATCGCTATCCTTTGTAGCGGCCAATCTCGGCGGCCAGATCAAGAAATTCGACAACAGCTACGACCGACTGCCCATAGACTTGCGCTTGGGATGGTCGCAGACTTTCGGTTCGCTGCCTATACGTTTTTCGGTGACTGCATGGAACTTGACCAAATGGCACATGCCTTATTACGAGAGCGGCGATGGCACCGAGACGGGCGATTTCAAGCGCAAAGACAGCTTTGGCAGCAACCTTTTCAGGCATTTGGTCTTCGGCGCCGATCTTGTCTCCAGCCCCAATTGGTACTTGGGCATAGGCTACAACTACAAGACGCGTACGGATATGAGTACATATTCGCGCAGTTTTGTCTCCGGATTTTCGATTGCGGGAGGCATTCGCGTCAAGTCCTTCGGCGTGGGCATCGCCCTTGCGCAGCCGCATACGGGGGCTACGACCCTGATGCTGAACATCTCGTGCAACCTGCAGGACCTATTTTAACGGCTACCGAGGGGAAGGGTTCGGCGTCTCATCTCGCCCGATTAAGGTCATTACGGCCACTAAGGTCCTTAAAGTCACCGATATTCTTAAAACTTCCGAGAAAAAACTGACCAACGCCCCCGGCCACAGGGGCACAACAAATTATATCCAATGAACTTCACAGACAAAGAGATACACCACAAGCCCATCATCGTCGCCATCGACGGCTATTCGTCCTCGGGCAAAAGTACTATGGCCAAGGCTCTGGCCGCAGCCTTAGGCTATCGCTACGTTGATTCGGGGGCAATGTACCGCTCGGTGGCTTTGTATGCCCTTGACCATGGTATGATTGATGCCGAAGGGAATATCGACCGAGTCGCCTTGGAGCAGGCGCTACCGCATATAGACATCGATTTTGCCGTACAGGCCGACGGCAGCCAGCACACCATGCTCAACGGCACGGATGTTGAGGGTGAGATACGTACCCTGCGCGTGTCCAATGCCGTCTCGGCCGTTTCGGCCATCCCGAGCGTGCGTACACGCCTGACAGCCATGCAGCAAGCTATGGGCCAACGCCGCGGCATAGTCATGGACGGTCGCGACATAGGCACCACTGTATTCCCCGATGCCGAGCTCAAGGTCTTCGTCAACGCTCCCGCCGAGACGCGCGCTATGCGTCGCTACCTTGAGCTTAAGCAAAAGGGCGACAGTGCCGACACTTATGAGGCCGTACTGGCAAATGTACGCAGTCGCGACCATCAGGACGAGACGCGAGCCGTCAGTCCGCTGCGCCGTGCCGACGATGCTATCGACTTGGACAACAGCAATATGACGCCGCAGCAACAATTAGAGCGGCTCAAAGAACTGGTACGCCGGGTATTGGATCGATGACACCGCAAATCGAAATAGATGCCAGTTCGGGCTTTTGCTTCGGGGTGGTCAACGCCATAGCAAAGGCCGAGGAAGAGTTGCGCCGTGTGCCGGCGTGCCGGCTCTACTGTCTTGGTGACATTGTGCACAACAGTATGGAAGTCGAGCGCTTGCGTCGCGCCGGGCTGCAGACAATCACGCACGATGAGCTGTCACGTCTGCACGATGTGCGCGTACTGTTGCGAGCTCACGGCGAGCCGCCCGCGACCTATGCCACCGCCGCCGAGCGCGGCATTACGCTCATCGATGCCACCTGTCCGGTGGTACTGCGACTGCAGCAACGTATCAAGCACGATTACGATGAGGCACGGCGTCAGGGCAAAGCCTTACAGATAGTCATTTACGGTGGGCGCGGCCACGCCGAGGTCAATGGGCTGGTAGGACAGACCGATGGCACGGCCATAGTCGTTGAGGACCTCGGTGGGCTGGACGTCCTCGATTACGGCACTGATATAGCGCTGTATAGTCAAACCACCAAGTCCCTCGAAGGCTTCACCGCCATCATCGGCGAGATACAGCGACGTATGCTTCCGGGCGCACGTTTCACTTATGCCGACACCATCTGCCGGCAGGTGGCGCACCGCGGCGAGCATCTGCGCGACTTTGCACGCGCCCACGATGTCATCATATTTGTGGCCGGAGCCAAGAGCAGCAACGGCCGCGTGCTCTACAGACACTGCCGCGAAGCCAACGAGCGCAGCTATCTGGTAGCCGAAAGCAGGGATGTACGTCCCGAGATGACCGCCGGCGCCTCATCCATAGGCATCTGCGGTGCCACCTCCACCCCGAGATGGCTTATGGAGGATATTGCACGCGACATCCGCCGATACTACTCAAATATTGATCCGAAGCAATGAACGACTTCGTAGCCCTTGATGTAGAAACCGCCAACCGTGAGCCGTCAAGCATCTGCGCCATAGGGGCGGTCAAGGTGCGCGATGGTGTCATCGTCGACAGCTTCTATACCCTGATATGTCCCGAGCCGGAGTACTACTCGCGCTTTTGCACCGCCGTACACGGCATCACCAAGACCGACACGCAGGACGCTCCCAATTTTGCCGTCGTATGGCGACGCATATATGCTTGGACCGAGGGCCTGCCCCTGGTGGCGCACAACGCCGCCTTCGACCACAAGTGCATCGATGCCGCCTGCCGTGTGTATCAGCTTGACCCGCCCGAGCAGGAATTTCTGTGCACGCTCCGGGCAGCCCGTCGAGCCATTCCCAAGGCCATGTGTCCGTCCAAGACACTTCCCTGCCTGTGCCAATACCTGGGCATACCCTTTGAGCACCACCACAACGCTATGGCCGATGCGCAAGGTTGCGCCCGACTGGCAATGGTTCTATTATGACACGGCTTACAATTTCGACATAGCAGCATCATCCTCAGCAAAAAAATACGCACTATGACACAACACAAATTAAGTATATCAGATATATCTCACAAAACAACAACGCGCGGCGCCAAAGGCACCGCGAGCATATTGGGTATCGGCCGCATCGTGACGATACACTTTAGACACACGGCAGCCATAGTGGTCATTGCCATGAGTCTGGGCGCATGCTCCGACAACGGCCGCACCGCACCCACGCCCGAGAACATCGCCCCTATCGAGGACGTCGCTCGGCGTGATGCACAGCGCGTTATGTCAGCGCCGGATGCCCGCGAGTGCGAAGGCATACTCATCGATATTCGCGCCAAGGAATATGCACTGCGCAGCCGCGGATACAAACACAGCGCCGACATCTACATCAACTCCGTACGCGCCGCCCTTGACACAGCCGCCCTCGATGCCGAGTAGTCTCGGCTATTGAATTGTAGCACAATACACTACGATACACGCCAAGTCTCACCCAAAGACAAAAAAAGGCGATTGGCCACCGTAATAATTCCCATTACGACACACCCTCGTCTGCGTCTGTATTCGAATATTACAGAAAAAGCCGTGGAAACGCGACGGAAAAACTGCTTATAATGAGCATATCAGCGCGGTTTTTCCAAAAAAAATTATTAACTTCGCATCATCAAAAGCGGCTATCTGCGTGCGTCCGGTTGTCGCCCGAGCATGCTTGTTTTGATAAGCGCTTTTGCCGAACAACTCACCGATTTTAGGGAATGAACGAGGACGCGCTCAGTCAACTATACCTTAAAGACACTGCATTTCAAGACCTTATGCAGTGCCGGATATTCAACGTCCTGCTTGTAGCCTCGCCCTATGACGCCTTCATGATGGAGGAAGACGGGCGTGTCGAGGAGCAGCTGTACTTCGAGTACGTGGCGCTGAATTTGTCGTCGCCGCCGCGCGTGACGCGTGTGTCCGATTTCGATGCGGCCCTGAGCGAGCTGCGCAACAAGCATTATGACTTGGTGGTGGCCATGCCGGGGGTGGATATCAGCACCTTTTTTGAGGGAGCGCGCGGGCTCAAACGCAGCTTCCCGGATACGCCGATAGTGATACTGACGCCCTTCTCGCGTGAGGTTTCGCGGCGTCTCGAGCACGAGGATATGTCCGGCATAGACTACGTATTCTCGTGGCTGGGCAATATGGATTTGCTGCTGGCAATCATTAAGTTACTGGAAGACAAAATGAACGCCGAGCACGACATCAATGATGTGGGTGTACAGATGATATTGCTGGTGGAGGACTCGATACGTTTCTACTCATCGGTGCTGCCGCATATCTACAAATTTCTGTTGAAGCAGTCTATGGCCTTTGCCACCGAGGCGCTCAACGAGCACGAGCAGATGCTGCGTATGCGCGGGCGTCCCAAGGTGATGCTGGCGCGCGACTACGAGGAAGCCGTGGCCCTGTACGAGAAGTACGGCGGACATACGCTGGGCGTCATCAGCGATGTATCCTTCCGACACGAAGGGGTCAAGGATAGTCTGGCCGGAATAAAATTGTCGCAATGGCTGCGCCGCTGCGACCCGCATCTGCCCATCATCATCGAATCCTCCGAGAGCTCCAACGCCGCCGAGGCCGAGGCCCTGGGCGCGGTGTTTATCGATAAGAATTCCAAGAAATTGCCTGTGGACTTGGGCGATGCCATCATGGGCAACTTCGGCTTCGGTGATTTTGTCATCAAGGACCCCGATACGGGCAAAGAGATTATGCGGTTGTCCACGCTCAAGGACCTTCAGAAGCACGTCTTTGAGATTCCGGCCAAGTCGCTGTACTACCACGCATCGTCCAACGATATTTCGCGATGGCTGTACTCGCGCGCGATGTTCCCCATAGCCGAAGTGATGAAGATGCATCGTTTTTGCAGTCTCGATGAGGCCGACGCGGTGCGCCAACTCATCTTCGACCTCATCGTCAAGTACCGCAAGATGAAGAACCGCGGCGTTGTTGCCGTGTTCCAGAAAGACCGCTTTGACCATTACTCCAACTTTGCGCGTATCGGTCAGGGGTCTCTCGGCGGCAAAGGTCGCGGTCTGGCCTTCGTAGACTCCATCATCAAGAAAAATCCCGTGTGCGACCACTTTGGCGGAGTATCCATAAGCATACCGCGCACGGTGGTGCTGTGTACGGACATCTTTGATGAGTTTATGGCCGAGAACAACCTCTACCAACTGGCACTGAGCAATGCCTCCGACCGCGAAATCCTTGAAGCGTTTCTGGAGGCCAAACTTCCGGTGCGGTTGATCGAGGACTTCTTCGCTTTGTTCGAGGTGGTAGACCGTCCGCTGGCGGTGCGCAGTTCGTCGTTGCTCGAAGACTCGCATTATCAGCCGTTTGCAGGCATCTACGCCACCTATATGATTCCACACGTCAAAGACCCGTATCGGATGCTCAAGTTGCTTTCGGACGCCATCAAGGGTGTGTATGCCTCGGTATTCTATGCCGATTCCAAGGCATATATGAACGCTACGCGCAACGTCATCGACCAGGAAAAGATGGCTATCATCATCCAGGAAGTCGTGGGCGAGAGCCACGGCTACCTGTACTTCCCATCCTTTGCGGGCGTTGGGCGGTCGCTCAACTACTATCCTGTAGGCGATGAGCGAGCCGAGGACGGCGTGGCGCAAGTGGCAGTAGGTCTGGGCAAATACATCGTCGATGGTGGCGCATCGCTGCGCTTCTCGCCTCGTCACCCGGACAAGGTGCTGCAGACCTCTACCATTGAGCTGGCCTTGCGCGACACCCAGCGCTACTTTTACGCCCTGGGCCGCGACATCTCTTCGGGCCTCGAGGTGGACGACAGCTTCAACCTTGTACGGCGCAACATCAGCGACTATGCCGGGGACGGCGCCCTGGACCTGATGGTGTCCACCTACGATGCCGACAACGATATACTCGTAGACAATAACCTCGGGCGCGGACGCCGCGTGGTGACTTTTGCCAACATCCTGCGCGACAAAGCTTTTCCGCTGGCGCCGGCCGTTGACTTTATGCTTACGCACGGGCAGGAAGCTATGGGGCGTCCCGTCGAAATCGAATTTGCGGGCGTCATCAACGATGCGTCACGTCGCGCCACCGGCGATAAAGGGCATATCTACTGGCTGCAAATCCGTCCCATCATCGACCGCAAAGATATGGTGGAAGATACGGTACTCAGTGCCCCCGATGACCGCGTAATACTGCGCAGCAATACAGCACTGGGACACGGCGCCATAGACGCCATAGACACGGTGGTATACGTGCGACCATCGGCCTTTGACAGCGCCGTCACGCGCGACATCGCCGCCGAAATCGCGCAAATAAACGCCGAATTTGTCCGCCAAGACCGCAACTACATCCTCATAGGCCCGGGACGCTGGGGCACTTCCGATCCGGCACTGGGCATACCCGTCAAGTGGCCCGAGATTTCGGCCGCACGGCTCATCGCCGAGGCATCACTTGGCGACTACCGCATAGAGCCCAGCCAAGGCACCCATTTCTTCCAAAATCTCACGTCCTTCGGCGTGGGCTATTTCACCATAAACCCCTACAGCGGTGACGGCATCTACGATACCGAGTACCTGGACGCCCAAGACGCCGAGTACGAGAGCGCCCATGTGCGCGTGGTGCGCCTGAGTGCGCCCATGCCCATAGGCATCGATGGACGGCACGGCATCGGAGTGGTACTCAAACCGTCTGATACACCGAACGATACGACTACCCCCAATATATAACCACACGACAAAGACACGATATGCCATTCTTTGACAAAATACGCCGAGCCCTGGGCTTCAGCGACGGCGAGGACGACATCGACGATGCCATCATCCGCGATGACATCCCCTCCGGAATGTACCGGCACATCCGCCCCGAAGCCGCCCCGAAGCCGCCCTTAGGCGCCGCCGACAAACCCAAGCCGTCGACCACTCCGACACCGCCGATCACAGACGACTCCGACCGAGCCGCCGCCATTTTTGACCGTGTACTCGAGGTCTTCAACCGGTCGCTCCCGGACTTTCTGAAACAGTCCGTAGATCCCGAAGCACAGCGTAAGTACCTCTACAAGAGCCTTGACGATGGGCTCAAGGCGTATATCGCCTCGCTCAAAGACCAAGCCGCACGCGAGGCCGAAGCCCGATGGCGCAAAGACAACGACGCCTTACAGACCTCGGTAAAAAACCTCGAACAGCGTGCTCGCGAAATTGAGGACAAGCGCACCGAGATTTCGCAAAAACAGATGAGCAGCGACCGCCAACGCCGCGCCCTGAGCGAACGTGTCCACGACCTCGAAAGCACCGTGGCTCGTCTCGAAGCCGAGAAAGAGCAATTCGAACTCGAGCGTCAGTCCATGATTAATAAACTGAAAGTCGCCGCCGTCTACGAAAAAGAGAATACCGAACTGCACGAGCAAATCGAACAAATGATTGCCAAACGCGGCAATGCCGCCACGGAGACCGCCGATTCGGCCGTCATCGAGAGCCTCAACGCCCAAGTTGCCGAGGCACGGCAGCAAGCCGAGGATGCACGCAAACAGGCCCAAGAGGCCGAACAGGCACGACAGCAGATCCAAGAGGAAGTCAATAAGCTCAACGACCGAATAGTGGAGTTGCAAATAGACCTGGAAGACGCCTCGACGGCAAAGACCAACGACAAGTCGGCCCTCGAGGACCTCAACGCCCAAGTCGCCGAAGCCTGTAAGCAAGTCGAGGACGCACATAAGCAAGCCGAAGACTACCGCAAGCAAGCCGAGGATGCACGCAAGCAGGCACAAGAAACAGAGCTGGTACGGCAGCAGATCCAAGAGGAAGTCAACAAACTCAACGACCGAATATTGGAATTGCAAATAGACCTGGAAGAAGCCACGACAGCAAAGAACAACGATAAGTCGGCTGTCGATGCCCTCAACGCCCGAGCCGAGGAAGCCCGCAAGCAAATCGAAGAATTGCGGGGGCAAGTGCAGGCCGAGCAACGCAAAAATGCCGAAGCCCAAAGTACCATCAGAGTATTGCAGCGTCAAATCGAGGAAGACAACCCAATGGACGACCCCGAAATCCAGCGCCAGCTCAAAGAAATACAGGACCGCCTTGACCACTACGAGCAGCAAAAGAAGCGCAACGAGGAAACCATAGCCTCGCTCAAGAGCCAACTTGAGGACGAGCGCCGCAAAAACTCAGCGGACAAGGCTGCGCCTAAACCTGCGGCCAAGACCGCCGAAACAACTTTACCCTCAGACGAAACCATGCCCAAGAACAAGACGCCACGCCCGGTATCGTCCAAACCGGCCAAGTCTACCGCACCGCAGAACGCCCCCTCCATAGACGACATACTCGGCGACACCGATTGGGTTGTGCGTCAGGATTCTACCTCAAAGAGTCGGCAACGCAACGCCGAGCGCACCAAGCCCAAAATTGACGACGACCCCCAAATGAAGCTATTCTGAGGAGCAAGGAAGCGCCTAAAGTATAAAGCACTCAAAATCTTCAAAGGGGAACTTCACATTCGCACAAGCGCCTCCATTGGTCTGATTATCCCCATTGCTCCCATTGTTCCCATAACTCCACATCCCACATTATTATGAAATTATACACTACACTTATATCTCTGGCGCTCAGCGCTATGGCATCGGCATCATACGCCGCTCCCGTGATGGCCGGTGCCGATGTAGCCGGTCTCGAGGCGTACGTCTACCCGGCCAATCGTGCCGCCACACCCTCCAATTTCACCTATATGCCTGACGGCGAGTCTTATTGTACGCTCAGCGATGATGGGCGCACCATCGACGTCTACAACATTCGCTCCGGTCAAAAGACCTCGACGCTGCTCGACTTGGGCCATACGCGCGAGACCACGCTGACGGACATCGACGGCTTCAAGCTCAGCGACGACGGCTCCAAGATACTGGTATGGCGCGACAGCCGTAAGGTCTATCGCCGCAGCTTCGATGCCACATATTACGTCTACGAAGTGCGTACGCGCCTACTCAAGCCGCTGAGCACGGCGCACGCCAAGGTGCGCACGGCTTCGTTCTCACCCAACGGCCGTATGGTAGCCTTCGTAAGCGAAAACAACATCTATATCAAGAAATTGGACTACGGCTCGGAAGTAGCCGTCACCGAGGACGGCGCCGCCAATAAGATAATCAACGGCGCACCCGATTGGGTGTACGAGGAGGAATTCGACACCTCCAATTCGCTGGCGTGGTCGCCGGACGACAATGTCTTGTGCTACATACGCTACGACGAGAGCGCCGTACCCATGTACAGCCTGCCGCAGTATCAGGGCGTATGCTCCGCCAAGGATCAATATGCACTCTACCCCGGTTCGATGAGCTACAAGTATCCCGTGGCAGGTCAGCCCAATTCGCGCGTCAGCATCCACAGCTATCAAGTGGACGAGCGCAAGACCAAGGATTTGCCCCTGCCCGATGCCAATATCGAGTATATTCCGCGCATACGCTTTGCGCCCACCGGGTCGCTGATGGCCGTAGCCTTGGACCGCAATCAAAGCAAGATGACACTCTACGCCATCAATCCCCTGAGCACGGTTGCACGCAGCATCTACACCGAGGAGTCGCAGGCATGGATAGCGCCCGAGACCTACCAAAGTATCGCCTATGAGGCCGACGGTATGGTTATTATGAGTGCCCGCAATGATGACCGTATGCAGCTCTACAAATACTCGTACGCCGGAGCGCTGATCTCGCGCCTTGTCTCCACGGACTATGACGTCACCGAATACTACGGCATCGATGCCGCCGGCAACCGGTATTTCCAAGCCGCAACACCCTCACCCATAGACCGAAGCGTGCTGCGCCGCGATGCCAAGGGCAAAATCACGCGCGTGGACGTTCCCGGAAGCGGTGCCGATGGACACGGCACCGCCGATGCAGAAATGTCGCCCGGATGTCGATACGCGGTATACAGCTTCTCCGACAAGGACACCGCCCCGCTGTACACCATGTGCACCGCCGCGGGCAAGTCGCTGCGCACACTCCTGGACAACAGCGAGTACCGCGCCACTTACGCCGATATGGGCGTCACCAAGGAATGGATACAAGTACCCGCCGATGGAAATATGCTCAACGGATATGTCGTGCGCCCGAGTACACTCGAAGCCTCGCGCCGCTATCCGGTGGTGATGTACCAGTACTCGGGTCCCGGGTCGCAATTGGTGCTCAACCGCTGGGAAATGGACTGGATGTACTACTTTGCACAAAAAGGCATTATCACAGTATGCGTCGACGGACGCGGCACCGCCGCTCGCGGCAACAAGTTTATGCACTGCGTGTACCGCAACCTCGGACACTACGAGACCATCGATCAGGTGGCCGCCGCACGACATATAGCCACCATGCCGTGGGCCGACCCCAAGCGCATAGCCATCTACGGATGGAGCTACGGCGGATTTGAAGCCCTCATGGCCGCCTCGGCGCCGGATGCACCCTACGCCGCCTGCGTCTCCATAGCTCCGGTGACGGACTGGCGATACTATGACACTATTTACGGCGAACGCTTTATGCAGACGCCGCAACAAAACGATGCGGGTTACAACAGCAGCGCCCCCATCAAACACGCCGCCAACCTCAAATGTCCGCTGCTGATAATGTGCGGCACCGCCGACGACAACGTCCATCCGGCCAACACATACGAGTATGTCTCGCGCCTCCAGAGCCTCGGCATTCTGTGCGATATGATGATTTTCCCGAACATGAATCACAGCATCAACGGCTGCAACAGCCGCGCCGTCGTCTACGCCAATATGCTGCGCTACCTCCAACGCCAATTCAAGTAATCCCACCACGAGCTATAAGACCTCTAAAAAAAATGGGAGAAATGGAAGAAATGGGAAAAATGAAAACCATGGAGAAGATGGATAACACCCATAATCCCCACTGTCCCAATAATCTACATAGCTCCCATAGTCCCCATATTTCAAAGCCCTCGGGGTCGGAAGAAAGGAAAGTAGGCGCAGCCCCCATTCTACATTCTACATTCCACATTCCACATTATCTCTGTATTACCGGTCCGACGGCGTGCGGCAAGACGCGGCGTGCCGTGGCACTTGCGCGGCACTTCGATGCCGAGATTATCAGCGCCGATTCGCGTCAGGTGTACCGCGATATGGACATCGGCACGGGCAAAGACCTTGACGAATACGGTGATACGCCCTATCACCTGATAGACATCGCCGATGCGGGCGAAAAATACAATCTCTACCGCTATCTGCAAGACTACGACGCAGCCTACGCCGACATCCGGCGCCGCGGCCGCAATGCCATACTGTGCGGCGGCACGGGTATGTACCTCGAGGCGGTACTCAGCGGCCTGCGACTGCCCGAAGTGCCTGTCAATGAGGCGCTGCGCAACAGTCTTCGCGGCTTCACGCTCGCCCAACTGACCGAGCGTCTGGCCTCGATGAAAACCATGCACAACACCACCGATGTGGACACCGTGGCTCGCGCCATACGCGCCATCGAAATCGAGACCTATTACCTCGAGCATCCCGAAGCGGCACAGGCCACACGCATCGACCCGGCGCAACGCCCCAAGGCGCTGATAATCCTGATGGACATCGACCGCGATAGCCGTCGTCATCGCATCTCCGAGCGACTGCGCACGCGCCTTGACCAAGGCATGGTCGAGGAAGTACGCGCGTTGCTGGACCGAGGCGTAGACCCCGAGACACTGCTGGCTTACGGTCTCGAATACAGATACTTAACACTTTACCTCACCGGACAATTGAAGTATGACGAGATGGTGTCGGCCCTCGAGACGGCCATACACCAATTTGCCAAGCGCCAAATGACGTGGTTCAGAGGTATGGAGCGCCGCGGCTTCACTCTCCATCCCATACCCTGGGACATCTCCGACGAGGACTTCATAGTCCGTGTCGATGCCTTACTCCGCCAAGACCAATCATAGCAGTTCCACCTAAGAAGTCCCCAAAGTCACTAAAATCCTTAAAGTCACTAAAGTCCATAAAGACCTTAAATTCATTAAAAAGAAATAGCTTATGCGACACCGCCAGCTTTTCAAGACCTACGTATGGCTTGTCGAAACGATATACCGCTTCGGCCCTATCACCTTTGACGAGATCTGCGACCGCTGGGATTACTCGTCTGTATCCGAGGGCAATCCGCTGGCTCGCACGTCCTTCAACCGCCACCGCGACGAAATTGAGGAAGTCTTCGGCATCCGCATCGTCTGCGACCGCTCCAACGGCTGCCGCTACAGCATCGCCGACATCGGTGACTTGGATCGTCATTCGGCACTGAGTTGGATGGCTAATACCCTGTCGCTAAACAATATCATAGCCGAAAATCGTACGGTACACGACCGTATACTTCTCGAACCGGTGCCGTCGGAGGGTGAGGCGCTGAGACGCGCCATCGAAGCCATGAAAACATCGCATACGATTGGCATCGATTATCACAAATACCAGTCAGAGGATATCTTGCATTACGAAGTCGAGCCGTATTGTGTCAAGCTGTACAACCGTCGGTGGTATGTGCTTGTGCGCTTTCCGCTCAAAGACGACTTCCGCATACTGTCCTTTGACCGCATCTACCGCCTCGAAATCCTGCCCAAGACCTTTGCCATGCCCCGTGATTTCAGTGCCACGGCGTTCTTCAAGGACTTTTACGGCATATACTATGACCCGGCCATACCTATGGAACGCGTGACCATACGTGCCTATGGCAAAGAACGTTACTACGTGCGCGACCTCCCCATACACCCGACGCAGACAGTCGTGGGCAGCGGCGATGACTATACCGACTACGAAATACGGCTGCGCCCCACCTCCGACTTCAAGGCCTACCTGCTTTCGCAAGGCGAATGGCTACAAGTACTTACACCGCAATCACTTGCCGAGGACATCAAGGCTCGACACCTGGCCGCCGTGCACGACAAAGCCGACTGACACTCGCGACGAGACGCATCCCCGGGGTCTCGACAAGGCAGAGTAAGCGAGCAAACACGGATTATCTGGCGCCGACAGGTAGCATCACGCGCTATCAGACGTAATTTTTTCCGAGTTTTTTTGATTGTACCACATTTTGGTTCAATGTGGCGGTAATTTTGTACCGTCAAACAAAAGAAAAAATTATACGTCATGGAAAAAAAGAAACTCTATTACTTAGACTGCCACGTGGCCGGCCGTATGTATCACGATGCAGACGAAGTGTGGGATAAACTGAAAATAGGGACCGAACTTCAGCTGGTGCGCGAACCGGACAACCGCTATGACCCCGAAGCCATCGCCATCGTCTATCGCGATGAGCCGCAAGAAGATATGGAATGTCTTGTACATCACGACAACTCGATAATGTATAACGATTATCCCGAAAACGATGACGACTGCGAAGAATACCTGATAGGCTACGTGCCGCGCTGTCACAATACGCAGTTGGCCGCCTTCTTCGATATGGGCTGGGGCGACATCTTCGAGTGCCGCATCTGCCGAATAGATCCCGAGGCACATCCCGAACAGCAGCTCCGCGTCACCGTCAAAATCAAGCGCAACCCTCGCGCCTTACGCTAAATCCCAAACCATCAAATATTGAACCTATAATACACAACCACATGAAAAAATTCGTAGTAGCCGTCTGCGCCCTCCTATGCGCGGCGCCGGCCTTCGCTTATTACGGCGATTACTATTACTATTACAGTAGTCGAGATGATGAAATGTCCGGATTTGCAATTTTCACTCTAATCGTGATGATTGCTTACATCATATTGTCCGTAGTGATACTGGCGCGTTGGTGGAAAATGACCACAAATGTCAAGCAGATAAAAGAGCAATTGACCTACAACAAATGTACGCCGGAATACCTGATACTTGTAGGTGAAAAGGACAAAGCACAGAAGGTTGTACTGACCGACCTCGTAGACCGATTGATTGAAGTATATAAAAACGTCTATTGTTATAATAAAGCCGAAGAGATGGACAAAATCATTCAAGACAAGCAGCCTGAAATAGACCGAATGGGCCTGACCATGCCCGATTACGTCACCTCCGGCGAAAAGTTCATAGACTACGTCAATGCCCTGACCGGAAAAGAAGTGAAGTACACATACGAGCAAGTCTTTTAGTGCTCTTTAGGGTCTTTATGGACATTAGGGTCCTTAAGATTCTTAAGATCATACAATAAGACATAGGCAAGGCGGACGCCTTTATCTTTGGCGTCCGCCCTGCCTGTATCATATAAGGATGACTTGCGTCATCGGTGATAGCTCGTCACTGAGGAAGTCCCGTCATCAGCGGAAATCCCGTCACAGCAGAAGTGCGGTCACTGCAGAAGTGCGGAAATCTCGTCATTGCGGATAGGCGCAGCCCTATTCCACATTCGACATTCCACATTACTTGGTGATGGTGAGACGCGAGCCGGAGCTGTGGGCGGTCAGGTCGGGGGCTTGGTCGCAGGTGACGGTGGCTATTCCCGAGGTGTAAGTGCCGGCGACGGTGGCATATAGCGTGTACTCGTAGACGTACACGCCTTTGGGCATATAATATATGTAGAAATTGGTGCGGTCGGGGCGACTTTCGCGATAGGCGCCCAGGGCGTAGTTCCACACGTATTGCGACACTTGCTCTTGCGGGATAAGGCCTGCGGGACGCTCGTCACTGATGGTGATGGTGCTGAACGGGCGGTCGGCCTTGATGGTCAGGCGTACGGTGACGGTCGAGCCTACGGGGACGGCGGTGTCCTCCCCGATGGCGTAGGTCTTGCCGTCCGCGGCTGTGACGGTGAGCATCTTGTCTATGGACACTTCGCCGTCGGTGAAGGCGTCAATCTTGGATGCTTCGGCAGTGTACACGTCCGTGACGGCGCCGTAGGCCGGGACATCCGAGTGCTTGTCCAGCGTCAGTGTTCCCGCGCCGGTGTCGGCGATGGCGGCGTCAATGACGCCTTTGCGTCCATCCATATCGGATATTGCTACGGGACGGTCGCCGAAGGTGACGTAAGGTGCCACGGGATTGGAGGCCCAGGAAGTGCCGCTATTGATGAAGGCGTCTACGGTGTAGGCAGTCAGTGCGCTATTGCCCCAATCGGTGCCTTGACGGCGTACGATGAGGTACTCGCGTATGGCATCGGTCTGCGAAGACTGCCCGGTGACGGCGCCGTAGGCTTCGAGGAGGTTGCCGTAGGTGAGCAGGTCGCGGACGTTGCGGAATTCCATACCCTTGCCGGGGCGATGAGTGCCGAACTGGTCAAGCGAGCCGATGATGGTGCGAGCCATAGCGCGATTGCCGTTGTAGTGCAGCACCAGCGCGGCGACAGCCTTGTCGTGTACCGAGAATTTCTTCCAATTCTTGATGATATGCTGTACGGTTTTGTCAATGACCTGACGGCCGTGGAGGCTCGGTGCGGGGGTGTCCCAAGCGGGGCGCAGTGCGGCGTAGGTGTAGTCCGGCGCCTCGACACGTTCGTCCGCATAGCGGAGCGCTTCGGTGCACAGGGCATCGATGTCTGCGGTGTCGTACCCGGCCATACGCAATGTGGCTACGCGGTCCAGGACGAAGATTGTGGCCCAGAGCGATGACTCGCTGCACCATTTGCCCCACGAGAGGCCGCCGTCATGGCGTTGGAGGTCGGAGAGGATCTTGACGGCTTGGCGACGTATGGCTTGTGCTTGCTTGACGTCCACGGGGATTTGCAGCTCGGGATGAGCCTTGGCCAGGCTCAGGGCGATGACGGAGCCGAAATAGGCGTTGGCGGCGCAGGTGGCCGTGGATGCCGGTATTTCGGTGATGGAAGGCAGAGCTTCGACGACACTCCACATGGGATTGGCGGTGAAGTGTAGCGAGCGTACGGCGTCCGTACCTTCGATGGCGGGGAGGTCGAGCGAGAGGATGCTGTCGGCGGCACCGAGGTAGAAGTTGCGGCTGTCGGTGACGCGTGCGCTCGAAGCCAGCAACGGTAAGGCGTATTGCTCACCGTCGCCACAGACGTCATTGGCCGCGCGTACACGGAAGCCCAGACTGTCGGCATCGGCGAGCGTCAGACGCTCTTCGATATCCATAGAGACTATACCCGAAGCGCCGGGGGCCAAATCCAGGGTGTAGGACTTGGAGGCCAGTACAGAGTCACTTTTGACGTCAAAGACTTCGGCCACGGCAGTGATGCGCGTGGGCGCATCGGTGTTGTTGGTGATATTGGTGAGGAGTTCGGCACTGTCGCCGCGGCGGATGAATTGCGGCACGACAGCCTTGACTATCACCGGCTTGACGGAGGTGACGGTCTGCTTGAGCGAAGCGGTGCGCATATCCTTGGTCCATGCCGTGGCCGTGAAATGCCATGTCGAGGGCGTGGCCGGGATGTCCACCTTCACATCGGCGTATCCATCGCGGTCTGTCGTCAGGGTCGGCAGCCACAGGGCATTCAAGACGTCGTCCTTACGGAACTCGACTTGCGACAAGACGCTTTTATCGGAGTCTGATCTTATTATAACAAGTTCATTCAAAACCGGGCCTTCACCTATACCCGGCGTGATTGCGGCGTATGCGGATTGTACTCCGGACACTTCCCCTGACAACTTAGACGTGTCCCCTTCCGCCGTAGCCATATCACAACATTCTTCCACTTCGGAGTTGTTGGCTCGACTATTGGCCTTGTACATTCTGCCGTAACCGCGAATAAATAACCGAGATTCGCCGTATATCCATTCGGGCAAATCAAGCGTGAGAACGTCCAATAATTCAGGGTCAATGGAAGCACCGAATCCGAAGCCACGATAATGTGGCATCTCTAAGCGCAGACCGCGCCTGCGCCCAGTGTCGGCCAAAGCCGGCCTTAACGTGCTCATCGAATAGAACGTCAAGATGCGCGTGTCGTACATATTCAGCGCCAGAGCGGCGGAAACGCCGCGTCCGTCGGCATCAACCGTGCGCAGGCGCCATTGCTCACGGGCTCCGGCGGTGACACGATCGCGGAAGGTCTCGGTGATGACACGCATCTGCGGCTTCTCGGGCTTGGCGTCAATCTCAAAATACGTATTACGATATTCTCCGTTGCGTATACCCGTTGCGACTACCCTCCCCGAAACATTGTCACCAAAGATTTCGTAAAGGTTGACGCGATGCCATCCACCCTTGAAGCGACGGATGACGGGTGTGCCGTTTTCGGCGGCAAAGATTATGTGGATGTCCTTATTGCCGTTTACGCATAATGTCAGGATGCCATCACCAAGGCGAGAATCGGGTGTCCAAATAATCTCGCCGTCGGGCGTGACGTTGACTTTGGTGTCGTAGATGGGTATTGTTCTTTTGGCCTTGACGGCGGTGGAATCCTGCGGGCATACTTCCAAGAGGTACTCGCCGGGGGCTATGCCGGAGATGTCCGGAGCAAATTCGCCGACGGTAGCGGTGCCTTGTCGCACGATGCTGTCTCCCTTAACGTGTGACTCAATCTTTATGGCCCAGACGATGGAAACGTCCTTGATTTCGGTCTTATCCGGGGCAGTCATTCCTACTTTTAATATCACGGGCTGCGAGGCGTCGAGACTTTGAGCGAACTTGCCGTTTTGCAGGACATCAACCGTAATCTTATTGGGGAATATGGCGTCAAAGTCGAAGTTCTCGCTGATGGTTGTACCCATAGGCGTGGTCAACGTAATAGTTCCGTTAACACGGCGCTCGTAGGTGAATGAATTCTCAAAATACTCAGCAAACGACTTGTCTGAGCCTTTAATGCTGTCCAGATGCAGCTCGAAGCGTCCGTCGGCGCCGGTGGTCACGGTGTCGCATAGCTCGTCGTCATCGTCATCCTTGAATGTCACGGTGGCACCGGCTATGGGCAAGCCGGCATAGGTGGAAGCCAGGCCGCGTATTACGGCCGAATTGGATGCATGGTTCGGTATGGCGACCAGCGAATCGAGGCGCGCCTGCGGAAGGCTGAAGTCGCCGACGGTGAAAGGCGCAACGTCCGAGGCGTTGTCGCTACGGACGTAAATGCGATGCGTACCCATTCGCGTGTCCTCGGGGATGGTGAAAGTGCCCGTGGCGCGACCGTAGGCATCGGTGACGGCCTTGTCCTCGGCCAGGGTCTTTTCGTTGGAATGAAGTTCAATGTCCAGTTTGACGCCGGGCAATGCCTTTACCGTATCGGCCAAAACCGCAATCCAGCGCACCTGCTGACCGGGACGATAGGTGGACAGGTCGGTGGAGACGGTCAGGGTTTGGGGGCTTTCGTCGTACCCTTTTTGAAATACGGTACTTACATATTCGCCGCACCGCACTATGTCAGTGGATGTTCGGTAGCAGATGTGTCCTCTCCCGGATATGAGCATTTTCACCGTTCCGCTGGCGTTGGTGCGGCCCAACGATGCGTAACGGTTCTTTTTCTTGCCGGTGTCTATGAGTACTTCGAGTCCTTGTACTGGCTTGCCGGAAGCGGCTTCGACCATGGTAATGAATGTTCCGTCAGAGTTGGTGATAACTGCCGGGAAATATTCGATGACCATAATGCCGGAATAATTATCGACTTCCTTGCTGTCAAGTGCAGTTGTGTATACATATTTGCCTACGGGCAATTGCACGGCCACGCTGTCTGTGACATCTACCGTGGGGTCGGTGGCGTTGAGATTGAGTGTCAGCGTCTTGACGGGTAGTTTCATCGGGGCTTTGGACTTGATTTGACGAAGGCCGCGATTGATTGTATAATCCATATCAGTGTATATACGCAACTCGGCGGTTTTGACATTGCGGACGGTGTATTTCAGGATGATATCTTGTCCGGCTATGCCGACTTCCCCGACAGGATGTATCGAGATGCTCGGCTTGGTGAAATCGGCAATGGCGTTGAGGGCGTAAGGCTCGACCCACGTGCCGCGAGTGTCTTGGGCCAGGTCTCGGAGGGTGGCCAGGTATGCTTTGTCTCCGAGTTTTTTGTTTAAGTTCAGCGGAGTGGTCAGTATGGTGTAGGCAATGATTTCGCTGTTGGGATTGGCCTTGTACCGCGCCCAAAGGTCGAGTGTGGCTTTGGCGTTATCGCCGGGCGCGAATTGGGCCGCAAGTTTGGCCGTCCACATCATCCACGGGGCCGAGCCTTCGGGGTGCTTGGCAAGGATTTGTCCGCGGACGGCAGTAGACAGCGACGGCGAGTGCATCAGTCCGCCTTCCAAAATTTTGGAGGCGACAAAATCGCATACCGCGGGGTAGTATGTGCGCGTAAGGCGGTCGGCCTTGACGGCCTTGGCCCAACGCTCTATTGTGGTGTTGTCGGCGGCCTTCCATGCCTCGGCGAGCAGCGAGTCCACCACTGCCGTAAAGGCGGCGGTGTCCCACTCGGCGATGTCTGCCGGGCGCGGCCCTTGGGGCAGCGTGCGTCCGCGCATATTCCAGCGGTTGTCGGCGCGGTATTTGTTGTAAAGTTGAGCGGCATAGAGGTTGAACATGGCCTTGGCATCGGGCGTCTTTTGCCGTGCGGCGTATTGCAGGACGTCGGCTATGGAAGTCTTGAGCGAATCGGCGTCTATAGATTCGGCGGCTTTGGTCTTTTGCATCAAAGCCAACAGCTGCACCGCAGCATCGCCATCGCGGACGGCTTGGGCCAGGGCGGCATCGGCATCGCGTATCACGTCGCGCGGATATGCGAAGTCCGGCTTTTCGAAGGTCGAGGAGGCTGAAACCGCCGTTGCGACAAACAATGCTGATATTAAAGTGATTAGACAGCGGTATGGGGCGCTATCAGAAGTTCGTTGTCTTTTCATCGCTGTATTATTTGGGGTAGAGATGAGGCGTAAATGGCTGTTGTTTTGCTATTATAGCTATTATAGCTATTATAACTATTTTGACCGATATGGCTTTTATTGGTTTAATGGCCGGTATGGGTCAGTCGAGGGTGCGGCGCTCGAAGGCGTCAATGAATGAGCCGGGGGTGATGTTGAAGATGTCTATGTGGCGGCTGTGGGCCCAGGCCGCGAGCAGGTGGTAGCTGCGGAAGGCGATGTAAAAGCTGCGCACAATGTCGTGTAGGCGGTATCCGCGATAGGTGGTGTCCACGCGCTTTTGCTCCGAGGCATCGTCCTTGTAGAAGTGGGGCTGGACGGAAATGACGTTGTTGTCGTCGTCCACGGCTATGGTGCGCATCCACGAGTGGTCGGCTCCGGCGACGTATATCGTGCCAAATCCGAGCCATGCGGCTGCCATAATGGCGGGAATGAGGACGTTGCGCGGGCGCGGCATACCCAGGCGGTGTGTGTATGCCCAATGTGTCAGCCACTGCCAGCCTTCGAGGCCTACGGCGTTGATACACAGTGGATGTATTTGCTTGTTAGCGGTGATGGCAGGGTCGAGGGCGGCGACTTTGCCTTGGGGCACAATCAGCGTCATATTCCAATCGACGGCGGCGAGGGCGCGGCGCAGGCGCACCATATTTGGTTGGTCGGAGGGAGCAAAGAACAGCGGGTCAACCATGATGTAGTACCGGGGCCGCAGGCGTGTGAATTCGGGCGCTATGGCGGCAAAATTGACGGCCATAGTCGGCATCGTTGCCAGTCGGTCGCCATGCTCGGCTATGGTCTGCGCCAGCGAGGGGCCGTTGCCCATAACGACTATGGCATCGCCGCATGCGGCATCGCGGTGCGGCCACGAGCGAGTGCAGCGCGACTGAAGCAGCATCTTGGCTACGCTCTTCAGCGAAGGTGCGGTCCGCGTCAGCGCGTGAGTGATTTTAGATATCGTCTTGCCCATAACGGTGGGTATTAAGTCTTTGTATGACATCTATCATTTCGGTGGAGCGGCCCGCCGCGGTCAAGGCGCTACGTACAGCGCTGCTGTCGAAGGTCAGGGAGCGCGTCAGTATGCCATAGTAGCGGCGTCCGTAGAGCCACCGTGCCCACCGGGGGCGTAGCGTCCCTACCCTCTTGTCGCCCAAGCGATGAGCCAGGGCATCGATGAGGGCGTCAACGGCGGTGTGGCGGCCATCGGTGAGGTTGTATATGCCGGGGGCTTCTTGCAGCTCGACGCTCAGGCGTGCAACGTCCAGGGCGTGTACGACGCTGAGTGTCGCCGAGTTGTCGCGAATGTGCATCAGCGTTCCGCGTGCTATGCCGCGTGCCATGCGCATGGGCAGTCCGGTCATGCCGGTGCCCACAATATTGGCCGGACGAAGTATCAGACAGGGCAGGTCGCGGCGGCGGCAAAAGTCGGCATACATGACCTCGTCACGCACCAACGGCGAATCGGCTTTCAGCGTGGTGTCCTCGGCGTATCCGCTGCCTTCGGTGACATCGTAGACGTCTGTCGAGCTTATCATTACGGCTGCATCAATATTGACACCGTCCTCCGGACGGGTGATGACGCGCCATTGCTCGCCGAAGGCTCCGGCAAGGTATTTGACCATGAATTCGGCACCGGGGCACAGAGCCAGCAGCGTCTTATCGGGCTGCGGCGCCGGGGTGTCGCCCGGACGGTCAAAGTATTCGGTCATAGTTATTTGCGACATATATAGCTCTTTATAACGTGTGTGTAGTGTCTTAGTATATTGAGATGGGAGGCAGGCATACCGTGTCGGCGGAACGAGCGCAGTCGTTCGCGGTTATTGGTGACCAGGCGCGAGTACCAGCGCTGGGACAGGCCTCCGGTGTCCATACATACCATATCCAAGGGCAGGTATCGCGGGCGCAACTCGGGGTGCTCGTACAGCCGCAGCCACATTTCAAAGTCGCCGCCGACGCGGTAGCTCGTATCGTAAGGACCTACGGCCAAAGCGGCGCGGCGGTTCAGATACAGCGTGGGATGGCCCGGCGCATAGCCTTGGCGCAGCATCGCAGGGGTGAAATGAGCCGCACCGTAGTAGCGCAACACCTTGTCGCTACCGGCGCGGCTGTAATGCAGGTCGCCATAGACAAAATCGGGACGGCCGTCTGTGTCGGCACCCTCACTGCCGTCTGTCGCAGCGTCTTCGTCTTCCGTGGCAGCACCTTGTCCGAAGGCTTGGGCTATCTGTGCCACAATGGTGTCAGTGCTGTAGGTGTCTCCGGCATGCAGTAGCCCTATGACGTCCGCCCCGGCATCGAGGGCGGCACTTATGCCGCGGTTGATGGCATCGTAGACCCCGGCTGGAGGTGCCGTAATCACCGTAGCGGCGGAGGCACGGCGCTCGGCGTCCAGGACCTCGGCGGTGCCGTCGGTGCTGTTGCCGTCGACGATGATATGCAGTATGTCCGCGTTGGTCTGTCGGCGCACCGAGGCTATGGTGCGGCGCAGGCCTTCGACATTATTGCGGGTGATGGTGATGACGGCTATCTGCATATTGTTATGGTTTGTAGGTAATTATTGGCTGATGGAGCTGTTTTGGCTGTTTTGGCTGCTATTATGGCTGTTATAATTATAACGTGCGGGGCGGACGGATTATTTCACTCGGTGGGCGGATACAGAATGGTTTGCATAACGAAACAGGCGACGAGGATCGCCAGCAGGGCGAGTCCGGCCCATGTCATCCAGCTGCGTAGCGAGCGCTTGGGACCGAGCGCTGCCATAGATACGGCGGGTGCCACCAGGGGCACTGCCATGAGTCCGTAGCGCGAGATGGTGCCGCCGAAGAGATAGCAGGGTATGAGCCAGCACAGCATAGCCCACAGCACCAGGCGCGTAACGCTCTTCAAGCGGGAGTAAGGTATGGTCATGCTTATACGATACTCGCGGCGCACGTACAATAGGTAGTAGAAGGCCAAAAGTCCGAAGATATACCACGGATAGGCGATATGGGCGTATAAGGACGTGGGACCGTAGAGAATGTCGCGACCCCAGTTCCAGGGAAAGGGTATGAGAAATTGGACGGCGGCGGTCACCGGCAGCATCAGCACTTTAAAGTATACGGGGAGGGTGGCATAGTCGCCTATGAAGTTGTAATAAGCCAGCTGGTTGGGAGCATCGTAGCGTATCCAATCGTTGGAGGCACTCATACGGATAATTCCATCGGCTTCGGGGGTGATTCGGGCGATATTGCCCACGCCCCACAGCAGTATGCAAAATCCGGCGCACAGTCCTGTATATGTAATGGCGCGGCGGCGGTTTTCGGCTTCGGCAGCGGCGGGGAGGATGCATATGATGGTGCCTATGGCTATAGCCAACAGCATATTGGGACGCACCGGCAGCAACATAATCGCGCCGATGTATATGGGGACAATGATGCGGAGCATACTACGGTCACCGGAGGATGCAAAGCCGACGCCGACCATGGCGAAGGATGCGCACACCCAGGCGTCCTTGATCAGAAGCGTACCCGAGGTCAGGAAGTAGCACACGGCGGCGGCGCAGGCCATGGACACGGCGGCGATGCGTCGGTTGGCGGTCAGTCGCCAAGCGATGATGCCCGAGCAGAGTATGGACACGAGGATGGCCGCCATACTCACCATAAGCCCGGCGGAGATGCTGACGCCGGTGATGGACATGACCGCGGCGATGATACCGCCGTACATGCCGTAGGTGGAGGGTATGGCTTTGCCTCCGGCGTCCAGGCGGTACAGAGCATCGTTCCATGTACGCAATGCATCGCTGTTGTAGAGCACGGGGGCGGCATCGGTGCCGCCGCTGACTATGGTGAAGTAGTTGACATTGATGACGATACCTATACTTAGGAGGGTGGCGGCCCCCAGCAGTATGTAGGCGCCGAGGCGCGAGGCCCCGCCGCACCCGAAGCCATAGACTGCGAGGACTACCACGGTGATACCGGCAAATCCGGCAAATGCCGCCGGCGGCGCTCCGGGCAGGAAGTACATACATGCACCTACGACCAGAGCCGCCGCAGCGCATGCGGCAACGAAGGTCTTGGGGATGTGTGCAATCTTGTCCATCTTACGTTGTCTTTTTTATTGTTATGCAGCTTGTTATGGCTGACATAGCTCTTATGGCTGTTATAGCTCTTATAGCTCTTATGGCTGTTATAGCTCTTATAGCTCTTATGGCTCTTACAGTGTCTTTACCGGGGTCAGAATTGGACGACAAGCTCGGCGACAAGGCGGTTGCCGTGGCCGTCTTCGGGCGCTCCGCCGTGTCCCCAAAAGACTTTCTCGAAGTTGAGGCGCAGTAGGGCGTTGACCTTGCCGTAAGTGTAGTCCAGCGCCGAGCCGATGGTCAGGCGCTGTTGCGAGGGTATGGTGGTTTGCAGGCGTCCCTGTTCGTCGATGCTCTTGCCGTCGGAGTGGGCGGTGACTGCATCGAAGCGGCCTTGGATGCTCCAGCGGTTAAAGAAGCCTATCCGGGCGGGTATGCCCCAGTCGGCGAAGATATTGAAGACGTTGGAGGACGGATGGGCATTGTGTGTGTAGATGGTGTGCATATACTCGGCCTCGGCACGCAAGCCGCCAATGGTGAGGATGGCCGAAGCACCCCAAAGGTTCATACGCACACGGTCGGGCTCGATGGACTCGAAGCCGGTCTCTAAGCGCAGCCAATCGGTGACCGCCTGGGAGACTTTGACGGCGTAGGCGTAGTCTTTGCTCCAGACGTCATGGTCGGAGATGGTGGCGCTGTTGAACATCCCGGCTTCGATGTAATTGTCGCTGCCCCAGGGCAGTGTGTAGTGGCCTTTGACGCCGACGGCGCGGACGTTGTTGACGTATTTGGCCAGGTACGAGCGATTGGCAAAATAGTATGTCCCGGGGCCGAGGAAGTTGTCCGTGCCGAAGGGTATGCGGAATTGACCGGCCTGCACAAACCAGCGCGAGCCTATACTGATGCGTGCCCATACATCAAGGACTTTGACCGAGCCCTTGTCACAGAAGTCGGTATTGAGGTAGTAGCGCAGACGCGGCAGCACGCGCCCCGAGAGGTTGACGCGGGCGTTACGTACCTGAAAGCGGCCTTCGCCGTTGTCCGTATCGACTTCGTAGCGGGCGCGTGCCACGCCGTGTATTTCGGGGATGTAGATGTTGGTTTGGCCGTCGGTGCCGGTGTCGACACGGGTTTCGAGGCTGTCGCCGATTTCGATGCCCGAGGCCGCAAGCGGTGTCATGGCCCCGAAAAGTATTGTGTATATGATGCGTCCAAATCGCATTGTCTTGTCTGTATTAGATGTTAACTTAACTATTTTAGCTATTATAGTCCTTATGCCCGAGCGTTTCGAGCGGCACGGCCGTGCATGTACAGTTGTATCGAATTGATGGTGTTTTGCCAAGCGATATATGCCGCCGGAGCCACCGAGCTCAAGGGGTCGAAGTAGGTCCAGGCCATCCAAACGGCCAAGACGGTATTTTTCTGCGCCAGACCCTGCGCCCCGACGACACGGTCGCCGCAGCGCCGCCCTATGGCACGCCCCACTCCGAATTGTATCAGACACAGCACCAGCGCCACCAGCGCCAAGGCTATCATGCGCGGAATCTCGGTAGCGGGCTCGGCTATGACGAAGCTCACCGAGCGGCCTACGACGATAATCAGCGAGACGGACCAGATGTAGAACGATATGGCCTGATGTCGTCCCAGGTAGGAGTGCACGCCGGGAGTGATACATCGCAGCACCATAGCCACGGCTAAGGGCGCCAAAATCAACGGAATCACGCGCCACGCTATGGTCGCAAAGGTGTCGAGAAAGTCAATATGTGCGTCCGTACCCATAGCCGTGAACAGCGGCGGGACAAACAACGCCGCCGCCACATTCGACACTATCGAGAAGGTGGCCTGTCGCGTAATACTGCCCCCGAGCATACCCACGATGACGGGTGCCGCCGTGGCCGTGGGACAGAATACGCAGATGAAGGCACCCTGCGCCACAACGCGATCGACGGGCAGCAGGCCGAGGTATACCACCACGCCGCCCAGCACCTGCATAGCAGTGAGCAACCACGACAGCCGAGTGATGCGTATATTGTCAAAGGGCACCTTGCAAAAGGTCACCAACAGCATCGTAAATATCAGATATGGCGCCAGAAAGGCCACCGCCTCCATATAATCATGGAACAATGCGCCCGTGGACATTGCTATAATCAGCATCCACGGCTTGATGCGCCTTATGATGTCAGTTGCTTTCATGCCTGCAAAGTTACGAAATAATGTGGAATTGGGCTGCGCAAGAGCATCCCGGAATGACATTAAAGACTCTAAGGTCTTTAAGGTCTCTAAGGACCTTAAGGTCTTTAAGGTCTTTAAGGACCTTGATGCCCGAATGAGCTGCATCAAAGAAGCGATCACACCTCCGGCGTTAGCCCAATTCGACATTCAATATTATTAGACATTCCACATTCGACATTATTTTCTGCGGTCGCGGCCGCCGAGGTAGATGACGTTGCAGCCGCCGCGCAGACGGCTGGCCACGCGGTCGCCGTAGCGGCGCTCGAAGTCCTCGCCGAAGATGTTGATATTGGAGGTGGCCATCGTGAGCATATCGTCATGGTCGCCGCGCGCCTCGATAATCTGGCGCAGTGGTTCGCGGCGAATGCCCATGTACACGGCCTCGGAGGCTGGCTCGCAGCCCAAGTCCTGAATGCACACTATGGGGGCGCAGGCTTCGCCCGTCATGGGGCTGCCGCCGCGACATCCGCGCTCCCAGGCCTCGGCCGCGCTCAAAAAGGACCACGTAAGGCGACGCTCCTTGTCGCCGAAGAATATCGTCGAGGGACATAGACGCGCAAATTTCAGCATCAAGCGCATCATCAGGCTTTTACCCGAGCCGGTGGTGCCGCACAGGTATATACCCTTGCACAGGTCGCCCGGAATGTACTCGATGCAGCCGTCGTTGACACTGATGGCCTCCATGGCCGGGTCGCCGATGACCCATCGCGCCATTTGCAGATAGGCCCAGCGGTTCTCCTCGTCTATGACGAAGCTCGGTGTATAGTAGCGGCCTATGGTCTCGATATAAGCCATAGCAACGTCCTCGTTGAGCGTCATCGGGGCACTGCGGCGTATGCCGTGGCTGTCGCAGCCACCCATAAGTGCGGCCACCGTGGCCGCTATATTTCCTTGTAGATTAGTGTTTTGCATAGTTGTAAGCGGTTTCTTGGGAATTCTTAGATTCTTAAGGTCTTTAAGGTCTTTAGGGTCCTTAGGGTCCTTAGGGACTTTAAGGTCCTTAAGGACTTTTAAGACTTTAAGGATAATAGAGTTACGGCAAAAAAGCGATTACGCCTTCGGCATTAGCCCAATTCAACATTCCACATTATCGTAAGGCGCATTCGACATTATCGTAAGGCGCATTCGACATTATCTCTGCGGGAGGGCGAAGCCTTTCCACTGGTCGTTGACATTGAGGATATTGCGGGAGTTGCGGACACCGGCCGAGGGGCTGCCGGAGCGGCGCAGGGTGCAGGCATCCATCAATTCTTGGCGGCGCGCCCAGTTGCGTACTGCTGCCTGCCAGTCGCGCATGGGAGAGTGGCCGATGCGCCAGCCGTTGGCAGTGTAATAGTCCGTAAACGCTCCGGCGTCAAAGTTTTCCAAGCCCTTGGTCTCGGCATATCGGCGCACTTGCTCGACATTCGGCGCCGTGAAAGCGCTGCGGCGGTCGCCGGCGACTCCCGCTGTCGATTTTTTTACCGATGATGCACTTTCCGCTAATGCATTCACCGCTAATGCATTCACCGCTAATGCATTCACCGATGATGCACTTCCCGATGATGCATTCACCGCCGATTTGCCTGCTGCCGAGACGTTTACAGCCGCTTTGACTGTCGCGGCGCCGGCCCCCCTTTTTTCTTCAGTATTTGTACCGGGCGTAGTGGCGTTTTGGCATTTGGCGCAGCCGTCTGTCGCGCGAATTTTGCATCCGGAGCACGGCGACACTGCTTCGCAAGACGATGGCTCGATACACGACGACACTGCTTCGCAAGACAACGTCTCGCCCTGCGGCGCGAGCGCGGGCTGAGCCTTGGCGAAGCCGCCACTCTCTCTAATATTTTTACTTTCTTTCTTTATTTCTTTCTTACTTTCTTTTAGTGTTGTTAGCGGCTTGTTGGGGGTCTGTTGAAGGTCTGTTGAAGGCTTGTTGGGGGTCTGTTGCTCCGGGGTGTTCGAGCAAGTCCCTCCGTCTTGGTAACGAGCATAGTTATTGATGGTTATGAGCGTAAAGCAGGCTGTTGACGCTATGTCGATTTCGCCCGTGGACTTCAGATGCGCCAGGCAGGTGCGGACGTTCTGCACGGACAGGGACGTCTCGGCGGCCAGCGAGGCCAGCGATGTCACCACCGAGCCGCGCTTGATGACGCGTCCCTTCCAGCGGCGTTCGCGGTAATTGGCTTTGAGCAGCAGGTGCAGAAACAGCCGCACGGTATTGGTGTCGCTGTACCACTCCCATTCGGTGAAGCAGCGATACAGTTTGAGCCATCCGCAGCCGGGCATAGGCGCGGCGTTGTCTTGTGCAGGCATTGTCTCCGCGATGGACGCGGCGCAGGCGCAGCCCCGGGTGTTGGCGGTGTGCGCGGTCTCGAGGGTGTCGGGGGTGTCGGGGGTGTTTTTCATGATGTCTTGTTTTGTGTTCATGGTGTTGTGTGTTTTATAGATTGATAATTATTGGTAAATAACAGCTTTTGGGCGGCTGTAAAGCGCCGCAACATTTGTACACCGCAAAGATAGCGATTATTTTTGAGATAACAAAATTTGTCGCATACAAATTTAGGCGTAAAAATAACAAAGCGACCACGCTTCCCGTCAGGGGGATGCGTGGTCGCTTTATGCCGTCGGTCGCACAAGGCGGCCTTCGGTGGTGTGTCAGTGCGTATTATTCGGCTTTGCCGGCGCTACCGAGCACGTCCTCAATTTTGTGTTTGTAGAGGCGTTCCATTTCGTCGCGAGCCGGACCCAGGTATTTGCGCGGGTCGAATTCGGCTGGTTTTTCAACGAAGACTTTGCGAATGGCGGCAGTCATGGCCAGTCGGCTGTCGGAGTCGATATTAATCTTGCAGACAGCGCTCTTGGCGGCCTTGCGGAGCTGGTCTTCGGGGATACCGATGGCATCGGGAAGTTTGCCTCCGTACTGATTGATGGTATCGACGTATTCCTGAGGTACCGAGGATGCTCCGTGCAGCACGATGGGAAATCCGGGGAGCTGTTTCATAACGGCGTCGAGCACGTCGAAAGCCAGTGGCGGGGGCACGAGGCGTCCGTTGGCGTCACGTGTGCACTGAGCGGGCGTAAACTTGTAAGCGCCGTGGCTGGTACCGATGGAGATGGCCAGCGAGTCACAGCCTGTACGTGTGGCGAAGTCTACCACTTCGGCGGGGTCGGTGTAGGTGTGGTGGTCGGACGATACTTCGTCTTCAACGCCGGCCAGAACGCCGAGTTCGCCTTCGACTGTCACGTCAAACTGATGGGCGTAATCGGCCACTTTCTTGGTGAGGGCAACGTTCTCTTCGTAAGGCAGATGCGAGCCATCGATCATCACTGACGAGAAGCCGTTTTCGATACAGCTCTTGCACAGCTCGAAGCTGTCACCATGATCCAGGTGCAGTACAATCTGAGGATGCTCCCAGCCGAGTTCCTTGGCGTAAGCGACAGCGCCCTGTGCCATGTAGCGCAGCAGAGTGGCGTTGGCGTAAGCGCGAGCGCCCTTGCTCACTTGAAGGATCACCGGCGACTTCTCTTCAGCAGCGGCCTTGATGATGGCCTGCAACTGTTCCATATTGTTGAAGTTGAAGGCGGGAATGGCGTATCCGCCTTTGATAGCCTTGGCAAACATCTCACGGGTGTTGACCAAGCCGAGTTCTTTGTAGCTAACCATTGTTGTGGATATTATATTATTATATATGTGTATTATCGGTTTCATCGGTCCATCGACCTATATTTATTGTCCTATTGTACCTTACGGGGAGGATAGTCGGAAAGTCCCCCTTTTCGGGATGCAAAGTTACGTCTTTTTTCAGAAATTCTCAAATGTTCTGTCAGACACACCTTATTTGCAGCAAAATGTATGCCAGAACAATATCGAATGTAAAATGTGGAATGTGGAATTGGGCTGCGCGGTAATGTAATCCGAGACTCTAAGGACTTTAACACCCGAATGAGCAGCCCCAAACGAGTGGTTGCCCTTCCCCGCGCAGCCCAATTCTCCATTCTCCATTCTCCATTCCACATTATTTTGTATCTTTGCATCCAAATACACTATTGCGACATGAGCGACACAGATAATTCAGATAAAGCCGCAGCAGATGCCGCGACAGCCGATGCTGCCGCGACAGCCTCCGGGCCTATACAGCTGGACCTGCACGCCATAGTGCGCGCACGCTTGGGGCGCAAGGCACGTTGGGTGCCGCGATGCTTGGTGTCATGGTTGGCGCGACTGATACATCAGGACGAGCTCAACGCCCTGCTGCGCAACAACTATCCGCGCCGCGGCGCCGAATTCTGCCGCGGCGTCCTGTCAGACCTGCACGTCACCGTCAGCCTCGCCGAGGGCTCGCACCTGCCCGACCCGGCTCGACGCCGCGTCATCATCGTCTCCAATCACCCCTTGGGCGGTCTCGATGGAATGGCTCTGATAGACATCTTCACCCGACACTACGGCGGACAAGTGCACTTTATCGTCAACGACCTGCTGATGGCCGTCGAACCCCTGAAGGACGTCTTTGTACCAGTCAATACACACGCCGTCCAAAGCCGCACCACCATTACATCCATCGAAGACGTCCTAGCCGGAGACGATCCCATACTCATATTCCCCGCCGGACTATGCTCGCGTCTCCAAGACGACGGCTCCATAGCCGACCTGCCATGGCGCAAAAGCTTCGTCACTATGGCACGACAATACCAACGCGACATCGTCCCGGTGTACTTCTCGGGCACAAATACCCCCTCGTTCTACCGCACCGCACGCCGCCGACAGCGCCTGGGACTGCACTTCAATTTCGAGATGGTACTGCTGCCCCGCGAGGTATTACGCGCCCGCGGCCGTCACTTCGACATCGCCTGCGCCGACGTCATCCCCTACTCCGACATCCAAGACCGGACACCTCGGCAGGCCGCCGACAACATCCGAAACATAGTATACAGCATGGCACAACAGTGCTCACCATACCCCGGACAATGAACAAGAAAATTATAGACCCCGTGGACACCGCCCTAATAGAGGCGGAATTGACACCCCAACGCTTCCTGCGCAAAACCAATAAGGCCGACAACGACATCTACATCGTAGACGCCCATACATGTCCCAACACCATGCGCGAAATAGGACGACTGCGCGAAATCGCCTTCCGCAGTGCCGGCGGCGGCACCGGCAAAGAATGCGACATCGACCAATACGACACCATGCAACCGCCCTGCCGTCAGCTCATCGTCTGGGAACCCGAAAGCCGCCTAATACTCGGCGGATACCGATTCATCATCGGCGAAGACATACGTATGGACGCCAACGGACGACCACGCATCGCCACAAGCCACATGTTTGACTTCAGCGACAAATTCATCCGCGACTACCTGCCGCAGACACTCGAACTGGGCCGCTCGTTTGTACGCCTCGAATACCAATCGTCACGCGCCGGCGCCAAAGCCCTATACGCCCTCGACAACCTCTGGGACGGCCTGGGAGCACTCACCGTAGTGTACCCCCAAATACGCTATCTCTTCGGCAAGGTCACCATGTATCCCAGCTACTCGTGCGAGTGCCGCAACATGATACTATACTTCATGAACAAGTACTTCCCCGACCCCGACCATCTGGTACGACCGCGCAACCCCCTGGACACACACATCGACACCGAAGCAATGCAGCGATTGTTCACCGGCGCCGACTTCAAAGCCGATTACCGCATACTCAACACCGAGATACGACGCCTGGGATACAACATCCCGCCGCTGGTCAACGCCTACATGTCCCTCTCGCCCACCATGCGCATGTTCGGCACCGCCGTCAACGACGAATTCGGCGACGTCGAAGAATCCGGCATATTCTTCGCCATCAGCGAGATATTCGAGGAAAAGAAAGCCCGACACATCGCCACATTCCACCCCTGAACCACGCCCACGGCGGCATCCCACACCCCTAAGCCCCTAAAGTCCCTAAGGTCTCTAAAGTCCCTAAAGACCCTAAAAAGATCCCTCCTCGCCCCAATTCCACATTCCACATTCCACATTATAATATAATGATAAATACCGCAATCATAGGCGCCGACCGATACACCGACGGCACACTCATACGCCTGCTGCTTCACCACCCGGACGTCACCCTCCGATGGGTACACTCCGAGAACTACGCCACACGAGCACTCACCGACATTCACCCGGGCCTCATAGGCGAGACAGACCTCCGATACACCGCCGATATTGACTACACAGACATCGACTGCGTATTCTGCTGCGACAGCCGACTGCTGCACCGGCACCCCGTACCCGAAGACACACGCATCATCGACCTCGACGACGAACACCGCATCGAAGACGACACACACGATTACATCTACGGCCTCTCCGAACTCAACCGCAAACGCATAGTCCGCGACGCACGACACATCGCCGTCCCCGGAAACCTCGCCGCAGCCATACTGCCCGCGCTGATACCCGCAGCCAAGAACCTGCTCATCAACAGTGCCGTACACATCACCGCCATAACCGCCGACACCGATACGGACGTCCAAACCCGAGACACCGCCCCATGCCGGTCGCCTTACGACAGCATCACCCTATACCGGCCCTTCAGCCACCCGCAACTCGCCGAAATACGCCAAAGCCTCTCACAACTCCAAAACAGCTTCAAAGCACCGGTCGAACTCATACCCATACGCGGAAGCTTTGCGCGCGGAACACTCGCCGCAATATACTTCGACTGCAAAGTATCGCTCGAACGCCTACGCGAAATCTACGATGAATACTACGACGACCACAACTTCACATTCGTCACCGATACCCCCGCCGACATCAAAGACGTCATCGACACCAACAAATGCCTGCTCCACCTCGACCGCATCAACGACCGACTGCTCATCACATCAGTCATCGACAACCGCATGAAAGGCGCTGCCGGCACAGCCGTACACAACCTCAACCTCCTCTTCGGCCTGAGCGAACGCATCGGCCTCAACCTCAAACCCGCAGCATTCTAAAATAGGAACTATAAGAACCATAAGAAATATAAGAACTATAAGAATAATGATAATAATGAGAATAATGCATTATTCCCATCACTCCCTCTATTCCCACTATGACCAAAGAAACTAAGCCGCGTATGCACTATATGGACCTGCTCAAAGGTATCGCCATATTCCTGGTAGTCATGGGCCACGTCCTGACCATGTGCATACGCGACATCGATGCCGCCACACTCTTCAAAATCATCGGCGAAGTACACATGCCCATCTTCTTCTTCATCAGCGGATGGTTCACCTACAAAGCCACAGCCGACGGCCGCATACGCCGTCCCGACCTGCGCCAACGCGCTATGCAACTGATTGTTCCTATGATCATCGTATCATCCCTTTGGGTGCTATACTTCCCCGACAGCGGTCTGCGCTCACCCCTACCCGAAGGCTTTGACGGACTTTGGACAAGCGAATTCAAAAACGGTTACTGGTTCACCCCCGTACTATTCGTCATCATGGCACTCTACGCCCTGCTCGCCCCAATGATACTGCGCCTGCGCCGCGCAGCTGCGGCCCTCAGCGTCACCCTCATCATCAGCATCGCTCTATACGCCTGCATCGAGCACATCCTCCCCATGCGATACATCGGCATCACCTCGGCGCTACTCATCCTCCAATTCCTCCCCATATTTATGGTCGGAGCCATCGCCCGGCAGCACCAAGGCGCCTTCATGCGCTTGATAGCCAACCCCCGAGCCATCACCATCGCCATACTCGCCGCCATCCCGCTGTTCTACATCATAGCCTGGCCCTGGCGCTACCCCGCCCTCGACGGCATACCCCACATCGTACCAGCGGCCAAAATGCTCTTTCATATAGCACTCGCCATCGTTGCTATGAACATCGCCGTACCCTGGTCCTACAAAGCCTACAGCCCCGAGCGCACGCGCCCCTCGCGCATAACCGTCATCCTCGAATACCTCGGGCGTAAATCCCTGGCCATATACCTGTTACACTACTTCTTCCTATTCCCTATGACCTTCCTGCAAGAGCCCGCGCGCGATATGGCCCTCTCCATAGTACCACTGAGCGTCATCGCCGCCGCAGCCGCCGCCTGCATCGTTGCCGCGACCCTCGCCGCCGAGTACCTGCTCAGCCGCAGCCCCCTGCTCGCTTGGCTCCTCTGCGGCGACTACCACGCCTTCCGCCGCAAATAACGCCGACCGACACGACATTGCCGACCGACACGACATTGCCGACTGTCGTATTATTTGACCTTACGGCCCCTAAGATTCCTAAGAACCTCCTCCCCTAAGGGCGTAAACCGTGTCCGAAAAAAGCGACCGTACGTGCCTCGGTGCAGCCCTATTCCACATTCTACATTCAACATTCCACATTCTACATTATCACGGCGCAGCCCCATTCCACATTCTACATTCAACATTCCACATTATCTTTGGTCATTAGGCGAAAAAAGCGTAAATTTGCGGTTGCCCATACAGGCACCACACCGACGCATACACACCCGATATGAATATTACAATCGTAGGCACAGGATACGTAGGACTGGTATCCGGAGCATGTTTCGCCGAAATAGGCGTCAACGTCACCTGCATCGACATCGATGCGGCCAAAATCGAAAGGCTGCGCCAAGGCATCATTCCCATCTACGAGCCCGGCCTCGACGACCTGGTAAGCCGCAACGTCGCCGGCGGACGACTACACTTCGGCACAGACCTGCGCGAAGTCCTCGACGACAGCGACATAGTATTCTGCGCCGTAGGCACTCCCCCCGACGAAGACGGCTCGGCCGACCTGAGCTACGTCCTCCAAGTGGCGCGCACCTTCGGACGATACATCAACCACTACACACTCCTGGTCACCAAAAGCACCGTCCCCGTAGGCACCTCGCACCTGGTCAAACAAACCATACAAGCCGAACTCGACGCCCGCGGATGCGACATACCCTTCGAAGTCGCCTCCAACCCCGAATTCCTCAAAGAAGGAGCCGCCATCAAAGACTTTATGTCCCCCGACCGCGTAGTCATCGGCATCGAAAGCGACCGCGCACGCCGAGTTATGGAACGCCTCTACCGACCCTTCCTGCTCAACAACTTCCGCGTCATATTCATGGACATAGCCTCCGCCGAGATGACCAAATACGCCGCCAACGCCATGCTCGCCACCCGCATATCATTCATCAACGACATCGCCAACCTCTGCGACCTCACCGGCGCCGATGTAAATATGGTACGCAAAGGCATCGGTAGCGATGCACGCATAGGTAGCAAATTCCTCTACCCCGGCTGCGGCTACGGCGGCTCGTGCTTCCCCAAAGACGTCAAAGCACTCATGCGCATAGGCGCCGAACACGGATACACCATGCGCGTCATCGAAGCCGTAGACGCCGTCAACGAAGCCCAGAAACTGCGCCCCGTCGAAATACTGCGCCGGCGCCTGGGCGACCTCCGAGGACGACACATAGCCCTCTGGGGCCTCGCCTTCAAGCCCGAAACCGACGACATGCGATGCGCCCCCGCACTCGTAGCCATCGATGCCCTGCACCAAGCCGGAGCCACCGTACGCGCCTACGACCCCGTAGCCATGGACGAATGTCGCCGCCGATTGGGCGATGCAGTCCAATACGCCACAGACATGTACGACGCCTGCATCGATGCCGACGCACTGATACTGCTCACCGAATGGAAACAATTCCGACTGCCCTCGTGGCGCGTCGTAGCACGCGCCATGCGCGGCAACATCATCGTCGATGGCCGCAACATCTACCAAGGCGCCGACCTGGCCGAAGAAGGCCTCGAATACCACGGCCTCGGAATACCACCCACCGCCGCCGTCCGCCGCAACTGACCCCCGGACAGGCCCTAAGGCCCCTAAGATTCCTAAGGCCCCAAAGTTCCAAAGCAATTCCGGAATATTC
>ERZ808252.526-NODE-526-length-36432-cov-14.625505_pt1 | contig 36432 bp, 35 predicted proteins | sample MGYA00521242_ERZ808252 | MGnify/ENA primary metagenome ERZ808252 (study PRJEB31516, sample SAMN03275581) | gut metagenome | biome: mammalia-associated habitat; material: feces | host: Papio cynocephalus | place: Kenya | collected 2012-08-07 ...
AAAGGCGACGTAAACGACAAAGATTACCAAAAGCAAATTATAGACCACCTTGTAAGCCAAGTTTTCGTCAGTGACGACAATACAGTTGTTTATTTCAATATTCGCGGTGGTAAAGATATTGAAAAATTGACCATAGACGATACGAAAGAAGTAGTAGAAAAAGTTCAAACGCAATCACCACTTGCCCGCCAGAAGAAAATAATACGAACACCGAAACAAAATCGGGGTTCGTATTATTTTCTTTGATAACTTTTTCGATAAATTGCTATACTCAGTTTATTTTTACAATAAATTCTATTGAGTTATTCTTTAATGCAAAGTCATATTTTTATCGACTTAAAGGTTAACTTAAAAAAAATACTATTTAAAAGCGACGGCAAAACTGCCGTCGCTTTTGCACTACGTTAATTTGTTAAATTTTAAATTGAAAAAATAAAGCTAGTATATAAAAAATATTTAAAAGCAATATATAGAATTTGATATGTTAAACAATAATACACTCTGCCAAAATTTTGATTTTTCCGCACTTACTGTCAAATATGTATTTATCGTTTTATCACAAGACAAAACGAATAGAAGCGAAGTATAATTTTGATATTCCTAGGCGGTAAAAATATCAATAATATTGGATATACGGGCGCATATGTCGCAAGCTTAATGGTTAAATTATTAGACAAAATGCACGCTGATTTTCCTGATGCCGAAATTCACTATATTTACCCTATGGCAGTTCCGAACTGTTATAAAAACGGCGCATTCAACTATGAGTACGGTCGCTTTATAGAAGAAATGAAAGCAATTGTAGAAAATACCGATTGGCTTAACGTAATAGATATGTTTGATACTTTCACGCTAAAAGGCGAAGTAAGAACGGAATACTTTAGAGATGACGGTATACATTTAAATGCAGACGGTTACGACGAATTTGCAAGAATAATTAACGAAGCGGTATTCAATAATAAAACTTAAAGAATTTTTGTATAAAACATTTTTAAAAAATTTGTTTTATTAAAAAACCTAACTTTAGGTTAAAAGTTTGCTAAATAGAGTCTGACTCAAACTTTTAAGTTTGAGTCAGACTCTTGTGTTGTAAAATATTTTTGTTGCAAAAAAATAAGTTATATGTGTTCTATTTAACTAATTAGTATATTTTTCTTGTGTTTTTTATTTGTAAAGTTTATGTAAAGTCATTGTAAAATCTACGTAAATAAATGTTTTGTGGTATGTATCAGGTTGTAATAATCTTTAATTTTTGTTATATTTAAAGCGTTGAGATTTGTAAATATAATTTAATTTTAATAAGTAAATGAAATAGAGATTTTGTTAAATTACAGGAGAAAAATAATATGGGAGCGCAAGAAATTTTGCAGTTAATACAAAGTTTAATTTGGTTACTTGCAGGTGTGGGCGTATTCATTGTGGGAATGAATTTTATGGGCGACGCTTTGGAAAAATGTACTGGAAACGGTATGAAAAAATTGCTTGAAAAGATAAGCAACAATCGTTTTTCGGGCGTAGGAATAGGCGCGGGAGTTACCGCAATTATTCAAAGTTCGTCCGCAACGTCGGTAATGGTAATAGGACTTGTAAATGCAGGGGTTATGACGCTTATGCAGGCAACTCCCATAATTATGGGCGCAAATATCGGTACTACGGTAACGGGCGTTTTAGTTTCTCTTAAAAGCGATTATTTCAATATGGTTATGTACGTGCTTGCGTTTGTAGGCGTGTTGATGGGCTTTACTAAAAAAGAAAAAGTTAAAATCGCAGGCAGTCTTTGCTGTGGTTTAGGTTTAATTTTTGTTGGATTAAACGTTATGAGTAGCGAGCAAGCTTTTGGCAATCCGCTCGTTAAAGATTTATTTAAACATATATTTAGCGTAATTGATTTCCCGTTGCTTCTTATAGTTGTAGGAATGATATTTACGGCTTTAATACAGAGTTCTTCCGCCGCGACGGGCGTTGTAATAACGATGGTCGGAAATAACGTTTTACCCCTTGATTTGGCGTTATTTATCGTACTCGGGGCAAATATCGGAACTTGCGTGACCGCACTGCTTGCGTCAATCGGGGCAAACGCAAATTCTAAAAGAGTTGCTCTTATACATTTCACGTTTAACGTAATAGGAACGGCATTTTTTACGATAATTATTTGGATATTCCGTCAACCCGTTGTAAATATGTTGTCGGCAATGGTTCCCGGCAATAACGCGATGGCTCTTCAAATGCGTATATCTATCTTCCACGTTATATTTAACGTGTCTACAACGTGCCTTCTTCTTCCGTTTGTAAAACAATTAGTAAGTTTTTCGCGCGTAGTTATTAAAGATAAAACGGAGAAAAAAGAAGAGTTTGCGCTTAAATACGTAGACGACCGTCTACTTTCTATGACTCCCGTTGCTTTAATGCAGGTTAAAAAAGAAATTGAATATATGATGAGTTTAGTTGAAAAAAATATAGGACTAGCCTTTATTGCCGAAGAAACTAAAAGTACGGATGACGGCGAACAAATTCATAAAAATGAAGAGTTAATCGACTTTACCAACACCGCGCTGACGGATTTTTTAATAAAGTTATCGGTAGATACGGAACAAAGCGACGAAACGGTAATCGGCTCTTATTTCCACGTTTTAAACGACCTTGAAAGGATAGGCGACTACGCCGAGAATTTCTTCGGATTCGTTGAAGATATGCGTAAAAAAGGACTTTCTTTCTCCGAACAAGCGCAAGAAAAAATACGTGAAATGTATGATAAGGTAAGAGAAATGTTTACTATTTCAAGGGACGCTTTCGAAACAGGAGATAAAACGCGTTTAACTAAACTTTCGGAACTTGAAAACGAAGTGGACGGACTTAAAAGAAAACTCACTGCCGAGCATTTTACGCGTCTTGCGGAAGGGCAGTGTAGCGTAGAATGTAGTCCTTATTATTCATCGCTTATATCGGGACTTGAACGTATAGGGGACCATCTGGTCAACGTCGGGTACAGTATAACAAATCCTACGGGTTCGCAAAAAGAAGCTATATAAATAGTTATTTAAAAATAAATAAACCATGTACAGGAAAACTCGCTTAAACCTTAAAAGTTTAAACGAGTTTTTTATTTGTAAAATATAATTTTATGAGTTTAAATTCTTTTTTAGCGATATATTTTATGATTTAACGTAAATCTTTTGCGATTACGTCGGCGGGGGTTGGCGTGTTCGGCAAGTTTTTTTTCCGTAAAGTTCATCTAAAACGATTTTCCCGACTAATAAACGACTTAATCCTGCGCAATCTTCAAGAGAATAATCATAGTATCCGTAAAACATAGGGAAATTTTAATGAAAGAGATTAATTTAGGAACAAAAACAACGAACAACAAAAAAATATTTTTTTTAATTTACCTGTCTTTAAGATTGTCGTTATCTTCTGATTGTAATTGTTTTTCGAGTGTCGTCTGTTTGGCGAGAATAGCATTAACCTTATCGTACAATGCCTCAATCATAATTTCGGTTTTCAGATTGACCTTATAGTCGTTTTCGGCTCTCCTGCGATCTTTTTCTTCCTGACGATTTTGGCTCATCATAATAAGTGGTGCTTGAATAGCGGCTACGCAAGACAATACCAGATTAAGCAGTATAAACGGATATGGGTCAAATGCTTTTGACGCCATTATTACATTTACGACCATCCAAAGGACGAGAACGCCGATAAAGGAAAAAATAAACGCCCAACTACCTGCAAATCTTGCAATAGCGTCTGCTGCTCGTTGTCCCAGAGTATATTTCTTCTCGCTTTCGGGGCGTACAGAAATCTTACGATCTGCAAGCAGACTAAGTACTTCTTCATCGCTCATATCCTGACGAATATCGTCGAGTACGTCTTTTAACAATTTTCTATTTTCTTTCATAAGGTTTATCTCTCCTTGGGGTGCATACATCTTTTCATCGATATTTGCAATTCTTTTGCATACCATTATAGAATATTTTTATCAAATGTCAAGCATTTTTTAAGAGAGCAATTTTAACTAAAAAGCATATAGAACATAACTGCAAGTCAAGAATCAAATATTTAATAAAGGACGGTTTGTTAATTTTTTACGGACTTTCTGTTTGCATTGCTCCTAACTTCTTGTTTTTTAAGACTATTTTGAACAAATATTTTTTAAATAAAAAAGGCTTTTTAAATTTTTTGAATTATGATAAATTGGTATCGTTAAAACTTGAAAATTTTTTTGCTTGTGGTATAATCTTAAACGTACACATAAAGATATAATCGTTGTAGAGAATATTTTTTTAAAAAATAATATATAATTTTTGCTTTAAGACACTTGCGTAGGGGGGGAAGCGCCTATGAAAAACAAAAAAAGATACAAGGCGTAAAAAAAAGTTTTTTTGCGTCTTTTTATTTTAAAAATTATTTTGAATTAGACACTTTGATTAAACGAAATAGATAAAAACGGAGATTTAAATGGTTAAACGATCTAAAAAATTTTTAATCGCAATTTTATTCGTCTTATTGTTTGTAAGTAAGCGGAGTAATCCGTAAAAACACAAAGGAGAAAAATATGGAAGGTTATTTAAACGCAATTAGCATCCCCGCGATAGCCGTCGTTTATATAGTTATCGCCGTTATAAAACAAGCGGTAGGATAAAACGAAAAATTTAAACGTTTTATTCCTTTAATCGCAATAACTCTCGGCGTGGCGTGCGGTATAATTTGCTACTTTGCTTTGCCAAGCATTATCCCTGCGCATATCCAGTATAACGGATAATTTGAATTCCGGCGAGTATTTTGTAAATTTTTGACCTTTCTTTGCCATAAAAAATGCACCTCCAAAAGTTTTACATTTCTGTCCAACTTTTGGGGTGCACTTCAAAATTGCTCGACGTTTTAAACGTGATAAAATAATTTTTAAAAGTGAAATAAAATTTTTTAAACATTTTCAGTCTACGTAAAACTAAAATAATATTTAATTACTAAAAATTTTTGCATTAAAAATAATTAAACTCTTTCTTTTATTTCGTTAGTAATTTTAGCAATAAAATCTTCTAAAGATAAAGTTATGGTTTCGTTGGTGTCCCTATTTCTTACCGAAACGGTGTTAGTTTCTTGTTCTTTTTGTCCGATAATCAACATATAGGGTACTCTATCTACCATTTGGGCTTCCCTTATCATATATCCTATTTTTTCGTTTCTGGTATCGAACTCTACGCGAACTTTCGCTTGTCTTAACGCCGAATATACTTTTTCGCCGTATTCTTTAAACTTTTCGCTGACGAGTATTACTTTTGCTTGTGTAGGAGCTAGCCACGTCGGGAATTTACCGGCAAAGTGTTCGGTTAAAATTCCTATAAATCTTTCTATCGAGCCGTAACAAACCCTGTGAATCATAATCGGGCGTTTCTTTTCGCCGTTTTCGTCGGTGTATTCAAGCTCGAAGTTTAACGGCATTTGGAAGTCTAATTGTATTGTTCCGCACTGCCAAGTTCTTCCCAAAGAATCCCTTAAATGGAAGTCGATTTTAGGACCGTAAAACGCTCCGTCGCCTTCGTTGATGATGTAGGGTAAATTTAATTTTTCAAGCGCAAGTTTTAATCCGTTAGTAGCGGATTCCCAATCTTCGTCGCTACCCATACTGTTTTCGGGACGGGTAGATAATTCTACGAAATAATCGAACCCGAATTTAGAGTAAACTTCGTTAATCAAATGTACTACGCCTACTATTTCGTCGGTTATTTGTTCTCTCGTCATAAAAATATGAGCGTCGTCTTGCGTAAAGCAACGAACTCTGAACAAGCCGTGTAACGCGCCTTTAAGTTCGTGTCTATGAACTAGACCCAATTCGCCTATTCTTAAAGGAAGTTCCCTATAAGAGTGTGGACGATTTTTGTAAACCATAACTCCGCCCGGGCAGTTCATGGGTTTTACGCAGAAAATTTCGTCGTCTATTACGGTAGAGTACATATTGTCTTTGTAGTGGTCCCAATGTCCGCTCGTTTCCCAAAGTTTTCTATTCATAATCATAGGAGTTTGCACTTCTACGTAATTATCTCTTTTATGAATATCGCGCCAGTAATCTATTAAAGCGTTTTTAAGTTCCATACCCTTTGGTAAGAAGAACGGGAAACCGGGAGCTTCGTCGCAAAGCATAAACAAATTCATTTCTCTGCCGATTTTTCTATGGTCCCTTTTTTCGGCTTCTTCCAACATTTTAAAATATTCTTCCATTTCTTCGTTGGTCGAAAAAGCCGTTCCTTTAATACGGGTAAGCATTTTATTGTTACTGTCGTTTTTCCAATACGCGCCTGACTGTCCCGTTATCTTAAAAGCTTTTAAAGCTTTAGTGTAGCAAACGTGCGGGCCTACGCACATATCTATATATTCGCCTTGTTGATAAAAAGTTATTCTGGCGTCTTTATCAAGGTCGCCTATATGTTCGACTTTATACTTTTCTTGTCTTTGTTCCATTAAAGCGATAGCTTCTTCTCTCGGAAGAGAAAATACTTTGAACGGAAGATTTTCTTTTACGATTTTTTTCATTTCCTTTTCGATGTTAGCTAAATCTTCGTCCGTAAGTTTTTGTTCGCCTAAATCTACATCGTAGTAAAATCCCTTTTCGTTAGCGGGGCCGTAAGCAAAGTCCGCTTGCGGGAATAAACGTTTAATGGCTTGCGCCATAACGTGCGCGCAAGAGTGTCTTAAAACGTGTAATTCGTCTTCCTTAGGGCATTCTTTAACGGTGCCGTCGTTGTAAATAACTTTCATAAACATCTCCTATTCGTTTTTAGGTTGATAAAAATTTTTAAAGTAAACCATGTAAATGCGTTTTAAAAATAAAAAAGCCCTTAACGGTTTTACCCGTCAAGGGCGCAATTTGCGCGGTTCCACCTTGATTTATTACTTTTTCTTGTAACGTCAAGTTAAACGGTTTTCCTTACTGTAATTTGGGGAAAACGACTCGGGAGCGGTACGAAATTCGCTAAAACAAAAGGACTTTCACCATTCGCCTTTTCTCTGTGTGTTTTACTGCAAAAACGCTTCTCCGTCTTAGTCTTTATTTGAAATAAAAAATTGCAAACTTTTTATAAAGGACGCAATTTTTTTCTTACTAAATTATTATATACCCATTATTTATTTATGTCAATAATTTTAAACAATTTTCATTTCAAACGGGTTTATTCTTTTTTTAGCGATAAGCGAATAAATTTCGCATGCCTTTTCGTCTAGTTCAAAGCATTTTTTAGCCGTACTCGTCAATAGTTTTTCATCTCCTTTTCTGGTTAAAACGGGATAGGGAAGTGTGGATAAATAAGATAAAATATTTAGTTTTTCTTTGTTTATCGCCAAAACTTTTATATATAAATCGCCCTTTAAGGCGTTTTTTAAAAGCGCTTTATTTATCCCCAAAAGCGAACAAATTAAAATTCTTTTAATTCTAGCTTGCGTGTAGCGTTTGGTTGAAACGTTTTTTAAAAGTTCGTCGTAAGTAAAACTTGTTTTCGCGTAAGCTTTAAGCCTGTTTTCTAACCCTTCCGAACAGTCGGGAATACTTGCTAAAACGGACTTCGAATTCGATAAAAGAGAATACAAAATAATATCGTCAAATTGCGGAAGTTTTTCGGGTAAGTCGCATTTCACGAAGGAAGGAACGTTTTTATTTAAAAATTCTTTATTAGTCAAGTTTTCCCTTATCGCTTTTGCGGACGAATAGTTGCTTGCTTGTTTAGAGCTTAAATAATCTTCTCCTAACCTTTTTATCGGTAAAAGAGAAAAATCTTTTTTCCCGTTTAAAAGCGCGGAAACGTATTCCAAAGCCAAAATATTGTTAGGTTTATCTAAAACGTCGCAGTCTATTCCTATTTGTTTTAAGGCAAAATTTTTAGCTTTTACGAACGTATAGCCCGACTTTAAGCTGTTATTTAAAGCGTCTTTAAAGCTTTTTGGTTCTTCTTTTACGCGCTGAGCAAGCGTTATAAAATCGGTTTCGGGATTTTCGCACCCGAAAGAGAGAGTTGAACATTTTAAGTAATTAAAAAGCTTAATCGCGCCCTTTGCAAAGTTTTCCGCGTTCGCGGTGGCAAATATTGTGGGCAACTCTATAACTAAATCTATCCCGCTTTTTACGGCGTGTACGCTTCTTGTGAATTTATCCAGTATCGCAATTTCTCCGCGCTGAGTAAAATTTCCGCTTAATAATGCTACGGTAAAGTCAAAATCGGAATTCTTAAATTGTTTTATATGATATTCGTGTCCGTTGTGGAGCGGATTATATTCCGCAACCGTAGCGCATATTTTCATTTTCTCTCCGAAATTCGCAAAATTTGCTTTTTTGTTATTTACAAAACCTTTTTTTTATTATATAATGATAAATAGTTGTATTTATATATAATAAACTAAATAAAAAATTTTTACAAGAGAATTTGTAAAATCAAGGAGATAATTATGTCAAAAATTATGGATTCAATTTACGACAGAGCAATCGCGTTAAAAAAACACGTAGTACTCCCCGAATCGGAAGACAAAAGGGTAGTAGAAGCGGCTTCCGTTGCCGTTAAAAAAGGCGTGGCTAAAATAACGCTACTCGGAAACGAGAAAGCTATCAAAGAAGCTAATCCCGAAATAGATTTAACGGGCGTTAATATTTTAGACCCCGTAACGAACGCTAAAACCGACGAATACGCAAAATTATTATTCGATTTAAGAGCGGGAAAAATCAATAAAAAAACGGGTCTTGCGGAATACGCAACCGTAGAAGACGCTAAAAAAACGATTTTAAAAGACTATACTATGTACGGCGCTTTGATGTTAAAGCTTGACGACGTAGACGGAATGGTTTCGGGCGCGTGCCACTCTACCGCCAACACTTTAAGACCGGGTTTACAAGTTATTAAAACTTCTAAGAATACTCCTATCGTTTCGGCATACTTTTTAATGGTTGCCCCCGAAAGCGGAAATCCTTTCTGCGAAGACGGATGCTTTATTTACGCTGACTCCGGTCTTAATCAAAATCCTACCAGTGACGAGCTTGCTTATATTGCCGCGTCTTCCGCACAAAGCGCGAGAATGATTGCGGGTATAGACCCGAGAATTGCTTTTCTTTCTCATTCCACTAAGGGTAGCGCAAGACATCCGGACGTAGACAAAGTAGTAAATGCGGTAAAGAAATTTCACGAGATTTGTCCCGAAGAAAAGGCTGACGGAGAATTACAGTTAGACGCGGCTATAGTTCCTAGCGTAGCTAAATCAAAAGCTCCCATGTCTTCCGTTGCGGGACACGCGAACGTTTTAATTTTCCCCGACCTTGACGCAGGAAATATTGGCTACAAACTTACCGAAAGATTAGGCGGTTTCCAAGCAATAGGACCTTTATGTCAAGGACTTGCTAAACCTATCAACGACTTATCTAGGGGTTGCCATATGGAAGATATAGTTGCCGCTGTTGCGATTACGGCATTACAAACTCAAATAATTTAAGGAGAAAAACATGAAAGTTTTAGTTATAAACGCGGGTAGTTCTTCGCTTAAATATCAACTTATAGATATGGATACTGAAAAAGCGATTGCAAAAGGCGGTTGCGAAAGAATAGGTCTAGAAAAATCTTTTTTAAAGTTTAAGTTCGACGGAAAGGACGTGGTTATCGAAAAAGATATGCCCGACCATAAAACCGCAATCGAATTAGTTTTAAATACGCTAATCGACGAAAAATACGGCGCAATTAAATCTATGAAAGAAATAGACGCCGTAGGACATAGGGTAGTACATAGCGGAGAAGATTATAACCGTTCCGTTTTAATCGACGACGAAGTTATTGCTACTTGTAGAAAAAATACGGAGCTTGCTCCCTTGCACGAACCCGCAAACATTACGGGAATTTTAGCTTGTAAGGAAATTATGCCCGACGTTCCTATGGTAGCGGTATTCGATACGGCTTTTCATTCGACTATGCCGAATTACGCGTATATTTACGGTATTCCTTACGAAGATTATAAAAATTACAAAGTAAGAAGATACGGGTTCCACGGTACGAGTCATCGTTTCGTTTCGGCGGAAGCTAGCAAGTATTTGAATAAAGATATTAAACATTTAAAAATCGTTACAATGCACTTAGGAAACGGCTCGTCAATAACCGCGGTAGACGGCGGAAAGAGTGTTGATACGTCCATGAGTTTTACGCCTTTGGGCGGAGTTCCTATGGGTACGAGGTCGGGAGATTTAGACCCCGCTATCGTAAAATTCCTTTGCAAAAAACACAATTTCGATTTAGACGCGGTAGATACTTACCTTAACAAAAAATCGGGAGTGTTCGGGGTAAGCGGAGTTTCCAGCGATTTCAGAGATTTAACCGAAGAAGCTAACAAAGGCAACGAAAGAGCAGAACTTGCGCTTAAAATCTTCGCGTACAGCTGTAAAAAATATATCGGAGCATACGCTTGCGCTATGGGCGGATTAGATTGTATAGTTTTCACCGCAGGTATAGGCGAACACGACGCTCCTATGAGAGCAAGAATTTTGGAAGGATTGGAATTTTTAGGTGTTAAAGCCGATTTAGCTAAAAACGCTAAAAATATTGACGGCGTAAACGAAATTTCTACTCCCGATTCTCCCGTTAAAGTTTTGGTAATTCCCACTAACGAAGAATTGGTTATAGCTCGCGATACGCAAGAATTGGTAAAATAATTATAAAATAAAGTTTAAGGAGAGAAAAATGACCCTTAAAGGTAAAAAATCCGATACTAGAATAAAGTTGACCTATGTTTTATTCGGCTTTTTATTATGGGCGGGAATAGAGGGAGCGTTACTTTTTTGGTATTTTAAAGCTCCGCAATTTTTCATGCCCATAATATGGTTGATTTGCTTTACGACGGCAGTTATCGGATACTTTTTTATTTTAAGGGGATTTTTCTTAAACGTTGGGTCAGGCTACGAGCTTGACGAAAAAACGCTTACTATTAAGGACGGTTATCCGAATCAAAAAAGTATAATAGTTAAAATTTCCGATATAAACGAAATAAAAACTAAAAAGGTTAAGGGGCTATTTAAATTCGGATTAGGTAAAACGATTATTAAAGTTTCGGAAAAGAAATACGTTTTAAAAAACGTAAATTTTGAAGATTTAAACGCGCTGACCGAACAAGTTAAAGCTAAAATTTTAAAAGAAAAGGAAGGTCAAAATGAAATATAAATTCAGTAAAACCAACGTGTTTAAAAATACTATTTTAGCTTTTGTTTTCACATTCGTATTATCTACTTTAATTTTGGTAACTTTGTCGGATTCGTTGTTTTTAAGTACTTGGCTTGAAATTTTTGCGTGTTTTTTTATTTCTACGGGCTTTGCAATTATCTGCTTATGCTATTCTGTTATAGATTACGATAAAAAATCTTTCGATATAGTAGAAGAAAACGGCAGTGAAATTTTAATTTTATATAAAAACGAAAAAGAGTATAAAAGATTCGATTTGTCTAAGGTTGTCGGAATAAATATTTTTAAATCACATTTATATTTTAATACGAGAGTAATTAAAATTACCGACGGAAACGATTTGTTTAAAATGACGATAAGCGAGTCCGTTTATAAAAAAATTTCTTCCCGTTTGCCGTATTATTTTAAAAGTCAAAAAGACGGTTTAGTAGAGATAAAGTCCGCCTATAAGTTGAAAACTCTTGTTTTAAAGCTTTGCGTTTTGTGCTTTTACTGCTTTGTGATTTTTTTAATTTTAACCCCCGCTATTTGCGGAACGATTAAAGAAATACCTAATAGATACGAAGCTTTAAACTTTAATTATAAAAAAGCAAAAAAAGTAATAGTTATGGCTTCTTTTATAATTTCAGGAGGAGTTTTAATAAGTTATTCAATTTATTTTTTCTTTAAATTTTTTATGTATAGAAATTTTAAAATAAGAATAACCGATAACTTTACCCTAGAATATTATAGGCTTTCAAGACAAAAAATAAATTACGATTTAAAAACGATTGTCGGAATTAAAAGAGTAAGGTCGCTATTTTCGTTTTTATTCGGGTTGGAAGCGTTGTACGTTATTTGGAAAAATTCGGGCAAAGAAGGAATTCATAACGACTGTATTCCGTTTTGCTTAACTAAAAGCGATTGCGATAAAATAGAAAACGCACTGCTTGGAAGTGAAAATTCCGAAAAGAAAAAAAATTCTAAAAAGACGTATTTTTATTGCATATTTCCGCTTATTTTGTCGCTAGCGTTAGTAACGTTCGCAAGCTTTTTATACGGCTTTGCGTTAATGCTCGTTTTATTTTTCCCCGTATTTTACTTTTTCGGGTATTATAGAAATAGATATTACAGCATAGGGGAAACTAAACTTTTGTTTTCTTGCGGTTTTTTGGTAAGAAATAAATATATAATAAAAGCGTCCGAAATACAGGGAATAACGGCTACGAAAAGGTTTTTTGAAAAGAAATTGCCTTATTCGACTTACGAACTTCTTTTACCGGGATATAACGGATGTATTCCGTTAGGCGTTTACGACGATTGCGTTTGCGAAATTATTAAGAAAAAACTTAACAAGCTTTAAAAATCGTTGACAATAGAGTTAAAATAAGATAAAATATATAAGCTAATATGGTTATAGATATCAATTTGCTTAAAAGACAAGGTAAAACGAGCGAAAAATTTGAATTTCAGTTTGAAATAGATAAAAATTTGGCGTTATCGCCCGATTACGAATTCAAAAACGCCGTTTTAAAATGCGAAGTCGAGTTAAAGGAAGATTACGTCGTAGTTTTCGGAGAAATTTCTTATACGGTTTTAGGTAACTGCGTAAGATGTTTGGAAAAAACCGAAAAACCCGTAGCAGTCGAGTTTGACGAGATTTTTAGCGAAAGACCTATGGAAGACGAGTATTCGTATAAGTCGGGAAGATTAGATTTAGGGGAATTGATAAAAGACAACGTGCTTTTCAGTCAACCGACCGTAATTTATTGCAAAGACGATTGCGACGCATTAAAAAATATAACCGTAGATTAAATTAAAAATAAAAAAAGAGGTATAGAAAGATGGCAGTTCCAAAGGGAAAGATTTCCAAACAGAGAGGAAATAAAAGATTTGCAAGCAATTATAAAGCTCATAGTGCAAATTTAGTAACTTGCGCTCAATGCGGAGAGTTAAAAGCTTCTCACCAAGTATGTCCTAAATGCGGATATTACGATGGCGAACAAGTTGTAGAAATTAAAGAAAAGAAAGCTAATAACTAATTTTAAAACGTATGTTAGGCAAGAGGAACTGTTACCGTTACGCGTGATAGTTCCTTATTTTCGTAATTAATTGTGTCGGATAAATTATAAAATTTTATAGAAAATTAAAAAACTTGTTCTTTGAAAAGTTGCGTATTAAATTCGCGTTCGACATCGGTTTATTTTAGAATTAAAACGGCAAGAATTAAAATATTGTAGGGGAAAAATATGTTTAAAATAACGGAGAAAAAAATACTTAATCAAAACGTTACTTTAATGAAAATCCACGCTCCGCTCGTTGCTAAAAAGGCAAAAGCAGGGCAATTTATCATTTTAAGGGTGAACGATGAAGGAGAGAGAATTCCTTTAACGATAGCTTCTTATGATAGAGAAAACGGAACGGTTACGATTATTTTCCAAATAGTAGGAGCAACTACAAGGTTATTAAATTCTTTAAACGAAGGCGATTATATAACGGACTTCGTTGGACCTTTGGGAAACGCAACCGAAACGGAAGGCTTTAAAAAAGTAGCGGTAGTCGGCGGTGGAGTCGGTAGCGCGATAGCATTGCCCGTTGCGCAAGAACTTTATAAAAACGGCTGTGAAGTGCACTCCATAATCGGTTTTAGAAATAAAGATTTGGTTATTTTGGAAGACGAATTCGAAAAGTCTTCTAACGTATTTAAAAGAATGAGCGACGACGGTAGTTGGGGCGAAAAAGGTTTAGTTACGGACGCTTTGAAATCTTTGATAGAAAGCGGAGAAAAATACGACGAAGTAATAACTATCGGACCGCTTATTATGATGAAATTCGTTTGTAAACTTACGAAAGAATACGGAATTAAAACGGTTGCGAGTATGAATCCTATTATGATTGACGGAACGGGAATGTGTGGCGGTTGTAGGTTATCCGTAGGCGGAAAAATGAAATTTGCTTGCGTAGACGGTCCCGAATTCGACGGTCATCAAATTGATTTTGACGAAGCGATAGCGCGTTCTAGAACGTATTTTAACTACGAAAGAGAAAAAGACGCTCACGTTTGTAATTTATTAAAGGGGGCGAAAAATGATTAACACTTCTAACGTAAAAAATAAAATGCCCGAACAAGAACCCGACGTTCGTAATAAAAACTTTAAAGAAGTTGCTCTCGGGTACAGCGAAGAACAAGCCGTAAGCGAAGCTCAAAGATGTTTAAATTGTAAAAATACTCCTTGCGTAAGCGGTTGTCCCGTAAGGATAAGAATCCCCGAATTTATTAAAAGCGTTGCGGAAAGAGATTTTGAAAAAGCTTATCAAATAATAAAAGGCGATAGCGACCTTCCTGCCGTTTGCGGAAGAGTTTGTCCGCAAGAAACCCAATGCGAAGGAAAATGCGTAAGGGGAATTAAAGGCGAAAGCGTAGGAATAGGTAGATTAGAAAGGTTTGTTGCCGATTATCACGCAAAAAACGGCTCGCGCGAAGTCTCGACAGTAGAAAAAAACGGGAAAAAAGTAGCGATTATAGGTTCTGGCCCTGCGTCTTTAACGTGTGCCGGCAGGCTTGCTGTTTTAGGTTACGACGTTACCGTTTACGAAGCTTTACACGTAGAAGGCGGAGTTTTAATGAGTGGTATTCCCGAATTCCGTTTGCCTAAAGCCATTGTAAGACAAGAAATAGAAAATCTTAAAAAATCTGGAGTAAATTTCGTTACCGACTGCGTAATAGGTAAAACCATATCCGTTACCGAATTAAAAGACGAATACGGCTACGACGCTATTTTTATCGGAACGGGCGCGGGCTTGCCAAGATTTATGAATATCGCGGGCGAAGATTTAAACGGAGTTTATTCCGCAAACGAATTTTTAACGAGAATAAATTTAATGGGAGCTTATAAAGAAGACAGCTTTACTCCCGTTTATAGAGCTAAAAAGACTATCGTAGTAGGCGGTGGAAACGTTGCTATGGATTCTGCTCGTTGCGCTAAAAGGTTAGGGGCGGACGTAACGATAGTTTATAGAAGAACCGAAAAAGAACTTCCTGCAAGAAGAGAAGAAGTATTGCACGCAAAAGAAGAAGGCATAAATTTTGCTCTACTTACTAACCCCGTTGCCATAAACGGCGAAAACGGCTGGGTAAAAAGCGTAACGTGTATAAAAATGGAACTTGGCGAACCCGACGCATCGGGTAGAGCTAAACCCGTAGTAATTAAGGATAGTGAATTCGACATAGAAGCAGATTGCGTTATAATGGCGCTTGGAACTTCCCCTAATCCGCTGATTAAAAACACTACCGAAAACTTAAAATACACCGATAGAGGCGTTATAGAAGTTGACGAAAACGGAGCTACTTCCGTAGAAGGTATCTACGCCGGCGGAGACGCCGTTACGGGCGCGGCTACGGTAATACTTGCTATGGGTGCAGGAAAATTAGGTGCAAAATCCATTGACGAATACTTAAAAAATAAGTAATTATCTTAAATTTTAATATAATAAAATTTTATCCCTTGCAAAATTCGCAAGGGATTTTTTTTAAAAGTATTTTTAATTTTGGAACAAATAAATTTTTTTAATAGGATAAGATAAAAAATTACAAAAAAACTTTTTATTAAAAGCTTATTAAATTTATTTGTGGTATGTAAAGTTTAAAGAGTAAAAAATATAGTAAAGAATACGGCTTTTTGCGTTTAGCAAAAAGCCGTATCTTCAATTTAAAAACCACTTGATTTGTGGAATTTTTTATTTTTGTAAAATATTACTTTATAATTAAATTTTTGAATTTGTAAAATTTATATCTTTACGTTGTGAAAATATTTTATTTTTATTGTTAAATTTTAAAATATTAAAAATACATATAAATACTAAATTCTTTACGTTTTAAAATTTAATTTTTTCGGTAACGTAAGCAACTAATTCCGAAATGGGTAATCTTATTTGTTCCATAGTATCCCTATCCCTTACGGTTACGGTATCGTTTTCCAAGGTGTCAAAGTCGATAGTTACGCACATAGGCGTTCCTATTTCGTCCTGTCTACGGTATCTTTTTCCTATAGAACCCGCTTCGTCATAGGTGCACATAAAGTAAGGAGTGAGTTTTTTGTAAACTTCTCTTGCTTTTTCGGATAAGTTCTTCTGCAAGGGTAAAACCGCAACTTTATAAGCCGACAAATAGGGGTGGAAGTGCATAACGACTCTCGTTTCTCCGTTGTCAAGCGTTTGTTCTTCGTACGCTTCGGATAAAACCGCAAGCATAAGTCTGTCCGCTCCGATAGAGTATTCTACGTCGTAAGGAACGTATTTTTCGTTGGTTACGGGGTCAACGTATTGCATATTTTTTCCGCTGTATTCTTGATGGCGAGATAAATCGTAATTCGTTCTGTTATGAATTCCGTTAAGTTCCGACCAACCGATTGGGAATAAATATTGAATATCGCACGCGCATTTTGCGTAGTGCGCAAGTTTGTCGTGGTCTTTATATCTTAAATGTTCTGCGTTAAAGCCTAAATCTATTAAAAAGTCCCAAGCTTTTTTCTTAAATAAGTTGTAATATTCTACGTCTGTGCCTTCTTTACAGAACCATTGATGTTCCATTTGTTCGAATTCGATAGTTCTGAAAATAAAGTTACCGGGGGTAATTTCGTTACGGAAAGCTTTTCCTATTTGCGCAATACCGAACGGGATTTTCGCCCTTGTCGTTCTTTGAACGTTTAAAAAGTTTACGAATTCGCCTTGCGCCGTTTCGGGACGAAGGTAAATAGTGTCTTTGCTGTCTTCTACAACGCCTCTGGAAGTTTCGAACATAAGGTTGAATTGTCTAATGGGCGTCCAATTAAACTTTCCGCAATTAGGACATTTTACTTTGTGTTCGTTAATATAGGCTTCCATTTCTTCTTTGCTCATAGTGTCGGGATTAACTTTTCCCTTAGAATGAGCTTCTATCAAATTGTCGGCTCTGTGTCTGGACTTACATTCTTTGCAATCCATTTTGGGGTCGGTAAAAGAAGCAGTATGACCGCTTGCGTCCCAAACCCTGGAATTCATTAAAATAGCTGCGTCTACACCGAATGAATTGTCGCTTTCTTGTACAAATCTTTTCCACCAAGCTCTTTTAATGTTGTTTTTAATTTCAACGCCAACCGGACCGTAGTCCCAAGTGTTGCCCATTCCGCCGTAAATTTCGCTTCCGGGGAAAATTATACCTCTCGATTTACAAAGGTTTACTATTTTTTCCATCGTAACGCTTTTGTTATCCATAATTATCACCTTAAATTTCCTTATAAATGTAATTCTAGTAAAAAAATTATATAAAGTCAAGTAAATATAATTGTAAAAATTACTAGATTGTGTTAAAATTTATATAAATAATCTTTGTTTATACGGAGAAAGCTCAATGGAATCTAAAAATTTTATCGAAGATATTATTAACGAAGAGTTGGCAGAAGGCGTAAATACGGTGGTTCATACTCGTTTTCCGCCCGAACCTAACGGATATTTGCATATAGGACATGCAAAAAGTTTATGTCTTAACTTCGGAATAGCTCAAAAATACAACGGAATGTGCAATCTTTTCTTTGACGACACTAATCCCAGCAAAGAAAAAACCGAGTTTGTAGAAGCAATTAAAAAAGATATAGAATGGTTAAACTTTAAATGGTACGAAATTCATTACGCGTCCGATTTTTTCGATAAAATTTATTCTTTGGCTGTAAAGCTTATAAAGGACGGAAAAGCTTTCGTTTGCGATTTAACTGCCGACGAAATTAGGGAAACCAGGGGAACTTTAACAGAACCGGGGAAAGAAAGTCCTTATAGAAACAGAACCGTAGAAGAGAACTTAAAGCTGTTTGAAGAAATGAGGGACGGCAAGTATAAAGACGGCGAAAAAGTTTTAAGGGCTAAAATAGATATGGCGTCGCCTAATATAAATTTAAGGGACCCCGTAATTTATAGAGTTTTACACGCTACTCATCATAGAACGGGCGATAAATGGTGCATTTATCCTATGTACGATTTTGCTCATCCTATTTGTGATTCTATGCAAGGAGTAACGTATTCTATCTGCACGCTCGAATTCGAAGACCATAGACCTTTATATAATTGGGTTGTCGAAAATACGCAAGTAGAAGTAAAACCAAGACAAATAGAATTTGCTCGTCTTAACATAACTAACACCGTAATGAGCAAAAGGTATCTTAAAAAGCTCGTAGACGAAAAAGTCGTTAGCGGTTGGGACGACCCGAGAATGCCCACTTTAACGGGTTTAAGAGCAAGGGGAGTTCCTGCGCAGGCGTTAAAGAATTTCTGCGAAGAAATAGGAGTATGTAAAGCCAATTCCGAAATAGAAGTGTCGTATTTCGAGCATTTTATAAGAGATTATTTGAATATTCACGCGGAAAGAGCTATGACTGTTTTCGACCCCGTGAAAGTAGTGTTAACCGATTACGAAGGCGAAGAAGAGCTAGATTTCGATATAAATCCTAACGACGAAACCCCGAAAAAAAGAAAGATATCATTTTCAAACGAGTTGTATATAGATAGGGACGACTTTTCTTTATGTCCGCCCCCGAAATATTTCAGACTTCAAAAGGGCGGAATAGTAAGACTTAAAAACGCTTATATAATTAAGTGCGAAGACGTGGAACTTGACGATAACGGTAACGTAAAAACTATTTATTGCACACATTACGCAAACTCTAAAAGCGGTAACGATTCTAGCGGATTAAAATGCAAGGGGACTATTCACTGGGTAAACGCGAAAGATTGCGTAGATTACGAAATAAGAAAATATAAATACCTTCTTAAAGACGCCGAATATCAAGGTCAAGATTTCGGAGAAAGGTTAAATTACGATTCTTTGGAAATTTTGCATGGCAAAACCGAAAAATACGTAGCTAATTCTCCCGACGGAAATGTGTTCCAAATGATGAGAAAAGGCTACTATAAGTTGTTTAACGACGAAAAAGGCGTATTTTTGTCGGAAGTAGTTTCACTTAAAGATTCTTTTAACAAATAAATTTTTTCGTAAATTTTAAGAAGTATTGACAAACTATACAGTATATTATATAATATACTAAGAAAATTTATTTTATTTTTGGTTAGAGTTATGGAAGTTATTAGTAGTTTGCTTTTAGACATAATTATAGTTACATTGTTTATATTACTGCTCGTATACAGCATAAAAAAAGGTTTCAGCGGTTCTATGGGCGGGGTAATTTTCGCGCTACTTGCAATAGGCGTCGCAGGGGCGTTAGGTTACTTAATTTACGCTTGCGGATTTTACGATAAAATCGGTTGGCAAGCGGGATTAGAAGAAAGTTTCGGTAGAATGTTAGGTGAAAAAAACGCCGTTATAAAAGACCCGCAAACCGTAGCTAATTACATTGCAATGGCGATATTTGTCTTAATCGGTTTTATTATAAGTTACGCTTTGATAAGAATTTTATTTTTCTTGCTCGGAAAACTTGTAAAAAAATGTAGAGATTTAAAAGGATTCGCGGTGTTCGATTCCGTTTTGGGTGTTGTAGTAAACGTAGGTATTTATTGCGCGCTTATTCTTTGCGTGTTTGCTTTTATTCACACTTTTAAAGGTAGTAATTATTTCGTAAACGCAAACGAGTTTTTGGACGCCACTTATTTAAGTAGGTTAATTTATAGAAATAACCCTTTAAATTCCGTTTTCGACGGACTAGACCTTGTTTCTTTTTTTGATAAAACGTTTTAAATAAAAGGGCTTTTTTAAGCCCTTTTTATTATCTTTTTGAATTATGAAAGAAAAAATCGATTTTAAAAAAATTACATCTTTTCTTTTAGCGGTACTTATTTTTATAAGCGCTTTTTTCTTGCTGTCTTTTTTTGATAAATCCGATGAGGTTAGGGCGACCGTTACAAAACAAAACCCCGAAGTGGACGAAGAACTTCTTACCGCAGACGACTTGTTCGATTTTGAATTAGGTCAAGACGGATATTACGTTACAAACTATAAAGGAAATCAAAAACATCTTGATATCCCGCAGTACTATAACGGTGAAAAAGTAGTAGGAATAAAAGACGTTCAGCCTACCGACACGAAAGGCGTGTTCGAAGGTATGGACTTCTATTCCGTAAATATGGGTGAAAACTGCGTAAAAATAGGTAAAAGGGCGTTTTATGACTGTGAAAATATAGAAAAGGTGTACTTTTCCAAGCAAACCACCTACATAGGAAGAAACGCTTTTTATAATTGTATTTCGCTTTACGATTTGGATATTCCGAGTACCGTTACTTACGTCGGATTTCTTGCTTTTTACAATACGGGTTGGTATCTTAACGCCTTAGAAGATTTAAACAAAAACGCAAAATTAGATGAAACCGTGTGTTTATACTACGACGATATTTTGTTAGACGTTCTTTACGTTTTGGACGGCGCGATAGACAATATTAAAGACGGAACGAGAGTTATTGCCGAATGGGCTTTTGGAAGAATAAGTAGTAAAAAGTTTACGGTAACTAAAATAGTTATTCCGTCAACGGTAAAATATATAAACGGGTATAATTTAGGAGTTGACGGGTATAATAGTCAAACTAACGTTAAAACCTTAATCTTTAACGGCAACAGCAACGAAATAACTTTTGGAGAGAGAAGTTTTTACGAAAACGGTTCGGATTTAGGAGTGTCTTCGTCTACGGGTGACGTTAAATTCGGATTTAAAAAAGGCATTCACTTCGTAGGCGAGCAAGTTACCTATTACAGCTCGGAAATGCCCGAAAACGTAGTTTTAGACGATTCTTTTAAGGTTATTGCGGAAGGAGCTTTTAAAAACTGTTCTAAACTTGTAAGTATAGTTATACCCGAAGGGGTTAAATATATAGGTAAAAACGCTTTTATAAATTGTGTAAATTTAAAAACCGTAATTTATCGCGGAACTGGTTTAATCATTGATGAAAACGCTTTTAAAAATTGCGAAAAATTAGAGAACTTTGAAGGAATAGAAAATGTAAAAGAAATAAACGCGGATGGTTTTGAAAACTGTAATAATTTACAATTTGTTACTTTAAACAACTGTTCGATAGGCGTAGAAGCGTTTAAAAATTGTAGTTTAGTAAACGTTAGCATTATAGGTAATTGTACTTTTAAAAGGGACGTTTTTTACGGTTGCGATAACGTAAAAGAGTCGATAGACGACTACTATTTCGGCTTTAAACCAAATCAAACGGAGTTAGTGGTGGTAAATTCGGATAAAGTTTACGTTTGCGACGGGGCTTTTAAAAATAGTAAAATAACCAAAATAGAAATTACGGCGTCCGAAATTCATTTGGGTAAAAACGCCTTTGAAAATTGTAAAGAACTTGAAAGCGTTACTTTAAGCTGTTCGGTAGAGTTGTCCGATTTTTGCTTTAACGGCGACGAAAAGCTTACAACGCTAAATTTTTCGCCTAGCTCCATAGGAAAGTTCGCGTTAAGCGGAACGAGCGTCACTCAAATTAAATCTACCGAAACCAAAAGATTAGAAAAATACGCTTTAAGCGGTAGTAAAATTTCCGAAATAGACTTATCTAACGTAGAAGAAAACGGTATTTCTTACGGAGCATTTTATAGTGCGGAAAATTTGAATAATATAAACGGAAACAGCGAGTATTACGCATTCATTAGCGGAGTTTTGTATTCCAAAGACGAAGAAACGCTTATTTGTTATCCGACTTTAAAATCGGATTACGTTTCCTTACTTAACGTTAAAACAATAGCCGATTATGCTTTTGCAAACGTTAATTTAGGCGATAAAGATTTAGTGATAAATGCTAGTTTAATCGGTAAAAACGCTTTTTACGGGTTTAAAGCTAAAAGTGTAACCGTCAATTCAAATAATTTAACAATAGAAGAAAAAGCATTCTATAAGTCGATTATCAATACGTTTAGTTTTGAAAACGAAGAGTTAAACGAAACGGGAAAAACGGAATATAAATCTTTTGCCTATTCAAGTATAGAAAAAGCAAACTTTGCCGAAACGCAACTAGGGTACGCTTCTTTAAAAAGCTGTTCGCAGTTAAAAGATTTAACTTTTGCGTTTAACTCTAATTTTTCAAACGTTGGATATTTATTCGGTGGAGATTATTTCGATTCGGCTTTAAAAGCTTCTCAATATTCGACCGAAGTAGCTAAAAAAGATTATTACGTTTCCCAAATATCACGCATAACGATTTTGGGTGATTCACTCCCGTACGGGGCGTTTATGAACGTTCAAAGTCTTGAAGGCGTAGTTTTAGGCGATAGCGTTAAAAAAATCAGTAAAATGGCGTTTGCTTCTTGTAAAAATTTAAAGCAAGTAGATATTCAGAATAGCGTTACGGCCATAAAAGAACAGGCTTTTAACGGTTGCGAATCATTAGATAGCGTAGTTTTGCCTGCAAACGTTTCGCTTGAAAAAGGGGCGTTTGCTTACTGTAAAAATCTGCAATCGGTCGAGCTGAAAGGGGACGCTTATTTCCAAAACGGAGTATTTTCCGTTTGTCCGAATTTAAATACCGTAATTCTCAGTAAAACTTTGACGTCTTCTTATAACGGGTACGGTAACTTATTCGCCAACGCTCAAACCGTAAAATTAAACGGGCAAGATTTATCTAGGGAACAAATCAACGAACTAAAATCTTTAAAAACAGAAGAAAACGAAGATAAAATGACCGTTAAGGAAATAGTTTGTTTAGTTGCGATAGTAGTAGGTGTTATCGTTATAATTACTGCGATTATCATTTCCGTAATTTCAAAAAAAGGAAAACATAGCCACTATAGCCATAGCGGTAGAGTAAAGATTAAACGTAAAACAAAATAAAAAATAGTCGGATAAAGTTAGCCAACTGTTTTTACGCCGTTCTTTAATTTTTCTATTTTGCCTGTTATTAGGCTTAAATAATATAGCATATTATTTAAAACGCAAAAATTTAAAATTTTTTAGATTTTCTACGTATTAAACGTAATAAAAATAAACGGCTTTTATTCGTTTTTACCCGCAATTATTTTTCCGTTGCAGGCGTCAAGTAAATATGCGGTTATTTTACCGTTTCCGCTTGCAAATCCTACGTAATAAAAATTGTAGTCGCCTTCCGCTAAAAGTCTTATGTAAATTTCGCATTTAAAAACGTTATTATCGTATAAAGAATTTATAAAATCTTTTTCTTTATTTTCAACGCTTTTCAAGGCTTTTATGGGCGAAATGGTATCGCTACGCTTTACGGAAGTAAGCGTGATAATTTCTTCGCCGTCTTGCGAAATAACGCTTAAAATAAGCGAATTTTTGGGTAAGGAGTTTACTATTACCGTAGCGGTAAGAGAATTCGAAACGTTATTATACGTTAAAGCCGTTTCGTAAGTCGTGTTAGAATAACTTATCTTTGCGTTTAAATTTAAAATCGAACAATCTTTTATTTTAATTACTACGCACGTTTTTTTATTGCCGACGTGGCAATCGTTTAAAAAAGGAAACTCTTTTTCTTCGCTATAAGCTTCTGCGGTATAATTTTGGCTTTTGCCTTTAAAAACGTCGCTTCTTATTTGTGAAATACTTTGTTCTACTTGGTTAGTCTTACAAGAACAACCAAACGTAAAGGGCAATATCAGCAAAATAGAAACGCAAATTAAACAAATTACTTTTTTCATATTTTATCTCCGTAGATATTTTATGATGAAAGTTTAAAAGAAATACTATTTTCTTATTCGGAGTCGTATGAAAAGAAAACTTTTAAAAGTGGGCGCAATTACTTTGGCTGTTGTGCTTGCGATATATTTAATAATTGTAGGAACCGCTATCATACTGTTTCCTAAAAAAACTGCGAAAGTATTTTCTAATTTAGGTGATTATAAGGTCGCTTGTAAACTTTATGAAATTGAGTACCATAGAAAACCTACCGTTAAAAATTTGCAAAAAGTCATAGACTATTCTATCATCGTTAAAAACGATAAAAAAGTCGTAACTTACGGCAAAAAATTACTCGCCAACGATGAGTATAAAGCCGAGTATCAAGATGAATATTACTTAGATTTTACGTTAAGTTATATTAAATCCTATTACGTTACGGGGCAAGAAAACAGTGTGGAAACAGCGCTGGAACTTGCTATCGAATATAAAGACGGCAACCCCGAATATTGCGCAAAGTACAGCGCCATTAGCGTATTGTCGGCAAATTGTTATAAGAATAAAGACAAAACCACACTTTCATTGCTGTCCGAAAAATTACAAGAAATCGTTGCGGACGATACGGGGAAAGAAGAGCAAAAGTCGTTCTATATAACGATTAACAACGAATTAAATAAGGCAAATAATTTTTTATCAAGACTTTCTTGACAATTTAAGGAGATATTATGGAAGACAAAAGACCGGATTCTATGCAAAGAATTACGACAGAACAACTAGCAAAAGAATTTATCGACGAACAAGTTAAATTATTGCAAAAACAAATCGGCGATAAAAAAGTTTTACTTGCCTTGTCCGGCGGAGTAGATTCTTCGGTTGTGGCTGCTTTACTTATTAAAGCGATAGGTAAACAATTGATTTGCGTTCACGTAAATCACGGTTTACTTCGTAAGGGCGAACCCGAACAAGTAATTAAAGTTTTTAAAGACGAAATGAACGCTAATTTAATTTACGTTGACGCAGTCGATAGATTTTTAGATAAACTCGCAGGCGTTACCGATCCCGAAACCAAAAGAAAAATAATAGGTAAAGAATTTATAGAAGTTTTTGCCGAAGAAGCTAAAAAATTAGACGGAATAGAATTTTTAGGTCAGGGAACAATTTATCCCGATATTTTGGAAAGTAAGGGGATTAAAGCTCATCACAACGTAGGCGGACTTCCTAAGGAATTAAATTTTAAACTTGTAGAACCTTTAAAATATCTTTATAAAGACGAAGTAAGAGTTGTCGGAAAAGCGTTGGGACTTCCCGACAATATGGTATTCCGTCAACCATTCCCCGGTCCGGGACTAGGAGTCCGTTGCGTAGGCGCAATCACGAGAGATAGATTAGAAGCGGTAAGAGAATCGGACGCTATTTTAAGAGAAGAATTTGAAAAAAACGGCTTAGCAGGCAAAGTTTGGCAATATTTTACCGTTGTTCCCGATTTTAAATCTACGGGAATTACCGACGGAAAAAGAACTTACGAATGGTTTGTCGTTATAAGAGCGGTAAACACCGTTGACGCAATAGAAGCAAGCGTAGAAAGACTTCCTTGGGATTTAATGGAAAAGCTAACAGCAAGAATTACCAAAGAAGTTAAAGGTGTAAATAGGGTATTATACGATTTAACTCCAAAGCCGAGCGGAACTATCGAGTGGGAGTAAATTGGTAGACAAAACGATAATTTTTTGTCATAATAAAAAAGACCTATTTAATTAAAAATGCCTTTAAGGCGAGTTAAATAGATAACTAAAAATTAAAAATAAAAAAGTTGAATTATAATATTTTCTAAAATAGGGGGGATAATGGGTAATTCAACTTTTAAATGCGGGTATGGCGGAATTGGTAGACGCGTAAGATTCAGGTTCTTATTCATATGAGTACAGGTTCAAGTCCTGCTACCCGCACCAAACAAGAATAAAACGAACCCGAGAGAAAATCTTGAGTTCGTTTTTTGTATGAGAAAACCCCCAGATAGTCTGGGGGTTCAGAAAAGGTTTACCGTTGAGTAAAATCCTCCGTTTGTGTATAATAAAAGTTGTGACCTGCCAGTTACAACAAAAAGACAAACGGAGGATATATGAAAAAAGAAATATTCACAGGAAATAGTTTAGCACATACGAAATGGAATTGCAAGTACCACATAGTGTTTGCGCCCAAATATCGTCGAAAAGTATTTTTCGAAGATAAAAGGCAGGAAATAAGAGATATACTACGGATGCTATGCAAATGGAAAGGAGTAGAAATTATAGAAGGAGAAGTATGTCCGGACCATATACATTTACTATTATCAATACCACCCAAAATAAAGCGTTTCGGGATTTATGGGATATTTAAAAGGTAAAAGCAGTCTAATGATATTTCAAAAATATGGAAATATGAAATTTGCATACCGAAATCGCGAATTTTGGTGCAGGGGATTTTACGTAGATACATCAGGGAAAGATACAAAGGCAATAAAGGAGTACATAAAAAATCAATTAGAACAAGATAAGCAAGCAGAACAAATAAGTATATTTGACCCAAGAGACCCGTTTACGGGTAGCAAGTAAAAAATGCAGGACTGGCAGGTCGTTTAAATACGCACTTGTGCGTAAGCCAGAATAGTTTAGGGCTAATTGCCCGAAAATGAAAAACCACCAGCTATGCTGGTGGATATTTATTGTGCTAAACTATACAGAATTTAAAGTTGATGCAAAAGAAGATATTTTAGGTTGTGGTTATAAGTTAATCGTCTTATAGCCCGTCTTTTTTGTATTTTTTTATAAATAAATTTTAATAAACGTTAAAAATGGTTACAATAACGTATTTCGTAAATGGTTAGAATTGTTACTTAAACGGCTATTATTTATTTAAGCATAACTTTTATTTTATCTGATAATTGTCAGGGTTTATTGTATTTTGAAATTGAAAACGCTTACGATATAATAAAAACCGATAACGCTAATGAAAACGTTACGGTAAAAACTTACTTTTATATATAAAGCTTAAATATCGTAAGAAGATTTAAAAGCGATATAAATTGAACTCAAATAAACCGCCCCAAAAGCTTTACATTTTGGGGCGGTTTAAAAATAATTTTTTCGTTTATTTTAATAATTTTCTTTAAGTTATAAGTTGGCTAGTCTACGATAAGTAGGTTGTTTTTTTAAAAAAAGTGGATTAAAATATTTTTAGTTGAATTTAATAAGGAGAAAATATGGATAATTACTTAACCGCAAATTTAATTAAAGAATTAAGAGAAAAACAAAATTTAAAACAAATAGATTTAGCCGAAAAGCTAAGCGTTAGCGATAAAACTATAAGTAAGTGGGAAACGGGTAGGGGATTGCCTGATATTACTCTAATAGAACCTTTGGCAAAAATTTTAAACGTTTCCGTAACGGAACTTATGAGCGGAACGCAAATCGTAAACGAAAATAAATCTTGCAATATGCTAAAATCTTATTTTTCTGTTTGCCCCATATGTAATAACGTTATTTTTGCAATGGGGGAAAATTTAAACGTATGTTGCGGGGTAAATTTGCCGAGTTTAGACGCGGAAGAAGCTAGCGACAAACATGAGCTAACCGTTGAAAAAGTAGAGAACGAAATATTCGTCAGTTTAAATCATTCTATGAGTAAAACCCATTATATTTCGTTTATTGCGTATAAAACTTACGACAGGTGTGAAATAGTTAAGCTTTATCCCGAACAAAACGCTTGCGCAAGATTTTTTAATAAAGGCAAGGGAGAAATATTATTCTATTGCAATAAAGACGGACTTTTTAAAAAAGCTTATAATTGAGAAATAGTAATATGTACTTTTTTAAAAAACCTATAAATTAAACGCAATTCGCATAAAAGTGGGGCGAGTTTTATTTTTAAAACTCGCCCTGTAATTTTTTTATTTTATTCTTTATCGCATAGCATAAATATTCCCGCAATTAGACTAACGAATAAAAGCGTGCAAATTTTAAAAGCCATGCCAATAGGTTGTTTTTTTTCTACTTGTCTAAAATAATAAATAGTCATAGGTATGCACCAAGCTAACGCTATTCCGTAAGAAAATACCGCCATAGCAATACATCCTAAAATTAAAAAGACTTTAATTACCGTAACGTAATTAGAAGTTTTTGTTGTATCTTGCGGTGTTGGCGTGTTGCCACTAGTAAACAAATTTTCATCGGCTTCGTTTTGTTTTGGAACGTTGTTTAAATTTGCGCCTTCTACCATACAACCGCATTTAGGGCAAATAACTGCTTCATCCATAAGTTCGTTTCCGCATTTAGTACAATACTTCATTTTTTTCTCCTTTGTTGAATTATATTTACTTTACGTTAAATATAAGCGTTTAGTTTAATTTTACAAAAAAACGGTCGAATAATCGGCCGAAATTTTTATTATTTGTTAAATAGTTTTTTGTAGCTTTTACTGAAATGAGCGATAGGTGATTTGCAAGCTTCTATAACGACTTTTTCGCCCGTTAACGGATTGATTCCGTCTCTTTGTTTTTTGTCTTTTAAGTCAAACGTTGCAAAACCGGAGATGTGAATATATTCGCCCTTCATAAGACAATCGGTTACAGTGTTTACGAAAGCGTCGAAATTAGTTTCCGCTTCTTTAATAGTAACGCCTAATTTATCCGCAAACGCTCTGATAAATTCGTTCTTATTCATCTTATTTCCTCCACTAATATTTTAATGTTATAATTATACCATAAAAAAAATAAAAATCAATATTCTTTTTAATTTTTTCTTGTAAAAATTAGGATTTTTATCGTTTTTTTGCACTTTTTCTTAAAAATTTTTATTGTCCATATAAAAAAATCTGTTATGCTTGACAAAAAAGCTAAGCTGTATTAAAATTATTATATAGGTGTAAATATGCAAAAAGAAAAGCTTGTAAGTAGTCTGAATTCAAAAAACAGAATATTTCGTCATAGAATTTTAAAAAAATTACGCAAGGAAATAAATGAAATAGAAAGCTCGGATAAAACTTCTTTATGTTTAAGAAGCACATATTCTTTTTCTTCTTATTCTCCGTCTATGCTAGCTTACTTAGGATATAAAAACGGTTTAGGATTAGCGGGAATTTTAGATACCGAAACGGTGGAAGGTGCAAAAGAATTTTTAAAAGGGTGTAAATTATTTTCTATACACGGGCTTGTAAGCGCGGATTTAAGGGTTAAACCGCATATAGCGGACGAAAACATTTCTATTTGCGGAATTACGGGTATAGCTAGCGGATATTTAAAAACCGTAAGCAAATTTTTAAAACCGTATAGGGAAAAACATAAAGAACAAGTCTTGGGAATGGTAACGGAGCTTAATAAAAAATTAAACGCTTATAAAATTCGTTTAAGCTTTTTAAAAGACGTTTTCCCTTTGACAAAATCTTTATCCGGCGGAACCGTAACGGATAGGCACGTTTGGCTTGCGTGCTCTAAAAAAATGATATCTTCTTTCGGTAAAGGCGAAAAACTAATTAAAAGTCTACAAAAACTCGGAATGGCGTTTTCGGAAGAAGAAATAACGCTTTTAAGCGACTTCGACAATTATTTTTACGAGTTCGATTTTGCAAGAATTTTAAAACAAAAATTCAAGTTGGAAATAAAAGTTACGCCTTATTACAAAGACGTTATTAAATTCGCAAATGAAATAAACGCAATAAGTTTTTACGAGTTAAGAAATTCGGTCGCAGGCAAAGAGGAAAAAGTTATAAATCAGGTAAAAGATTGCGGTTATGACGCAATAGCGTTTAACCCGAGAAAAATTTGCGAAGAAGAAAGAAAAACTCTTATAGATTTATGCTTTAAAAATCAAATAATTGCAATTCCCCTAGAAGTTATTGATTTTCCGAGAAAGAAATTCGATACCGTTTTAACAGAGCAAGAATTCGAAATTTTAAATAAAAACGCGTGGGCGGTAAAGGGACACGAAATATCCGTAGAAAAAGGCGGAAAAGGTTTCAAAGAGCTTGGTGACGTTGATTTTGAAAGAAAAATAGACATTTTAGCGGGACTTGCGCACCCCAAATATTATGAAAAACAAGGAGAATAAATTATGAAAGAATATAAATACGTTTCAATTCAAAACGTTATTGTTGTAAACAAACTTCAAAGCGACGACGAATGTATAAAAAATTATTTCGACGTTATCAACGAAGAATCGGTAGACGGTTGGGAATTCGTAGGAATTGCACCCATTAACGTAATTCAAAAAAAATCGTCTAAAAATCAAAAATCTTTAAATACTTTTATTTTTGCAAGAGAAATTAAATAAATTTTACGCTCCGTTAAATGCGGAGCGATTTTTTGTTATTCCGTAAAGTAGAAATCTGCATTTTTTAAGACCTTTATTGCAATAATTGAGAATAAATGAAATAACTTTTATGATATACTTAAAACATCAAAACAAGGATAACTACTATGAAAAATAAAAATGTAAAATTGTCGTTAGAAGAAAAGTTAAAACTTTTAACAGGTAAAGACTGTTGGTCTACGGAAGACTTTAACGGAAAGCTTGATAAAATAAGCGTTTCGGACGGACCTTGCGGTTTAAGAAAAATGGCTAAAAACGAAAACGAAGAATATTATACCGTAAAATCTACGGCGTATCCTTGCGTTCACGTTTTATCTAATTCGTGGAATACTGATTTAGCGTACGAAATGGGGCAGTGTATTGCGGACGACTGTATAGAAAACGACGTAGACGTAATTTTAGCTCCCGGCGTAAATATCAAAAGACAAGTGTTAAACGGAAGGAATTTCGAATACTTTTCGGAAGACCCTTATTTAGCCGGAACTATGGCTAAACGATATATAGACGGGGTTCAAGATAAAGGAATAGGAACTTCTTTAAAACATTTTTGCGCAAATAATTTCGAGCAGGATAGGTTAGTTACTTCTAGCGAAGTAGACGAAAGAACGCTTAACGAAATTTATTATAAACCCTTTGAAATTGCCTTAAAAGCTAATCCTACCACCGTAATGTGTTCTTATAACCGTTTAAACGGTATACTCGTTTCCGAACATCAAAAACTTTTAAAAGGCGTTTTAAGGGAAAAATTAGGGTTTAACGGACTAATTGTTTCCGATTGGGACGCAGTTAGAGATAGGGTAAAATCTTTAAAAGCTACTGTTGATTTAGAAATGCCTTTTAGAAATAAAAGTTACGACGAATTAAAGCAAGCTTACGACAACGGCGAAATAACTATGGAGCAAATTGATTTTTGCGTAAATAACGTTTTAACGCTGATTGATAAATTGCAAGAAATGAAAACGCTAAGAAAGATAACTACCGATAAATCCGAGCGTAGAAGAATTGCCAAACAAATTTCGGACGAAGGCGAAGTTTTGCTTAAAAACGACGGAATTCTTCCTTTAAAACCAAATTGTAAAATAGCGTTATTTTCTTTAAGGGCGGATAGAATGCCTACTTCCGCCGACGGTAGCGCGAGAGTTCAATCCGACCACGAGTTTGACGATTTCGGTGATTGTCTAAAAAAATCTATGCCTAACGCAGAAATTACAAATTTAGAAGCGTTTACTTTTTGGCGTGGAGAAGTTGAATTATATCATGTTGCCGAAAAATTACCTTACGCTTACGATAGCGACGTGGCAATTGTTTTAGCAGGTAACGATATGATAACGGAAGGCGAAGCGTTCGACAGGCAATCTATGAAGTTGCAACCTAGAATGGAATCACTTATTAAAAGCGTTGCTTCCGTAAATAAAAATACGATAGTCGTTTTGTCAAGCGGTAGCGCGGTAGACGTTTCTAACTGGGAAAGCGACGTAAAAGCGATTTTATATACGGGGTTTGCGGGCGAAACGCAAGTTGAAAGCGCGTGCGATATTTTGGCGGGCAAAGTTTGTCCTTCGGGTAAACTTACGGAAACTTTCGCTAAATCCGAAAGCGATTATACCACTTCTTCAAGACTCGGTAACGATTTCGTAAACGTCTATAAAGAAGGGGTTTTCGTAGGGTATAGATACTTTGATACGTTTAAAAAAGAAGTCGCTTATCCGTTCGGTTTCGGACTTTCTTACGCAAGCTTTACTTATTCCGATTTAACCGTTGAAAAAACGGGAGATTTTAGCGTAAAGCTAAGCTATATAGTCAAAAACGAGTCTGATTTCGACGCAAAAGAGGTTTCTCAAATTTACGTAAAAGACGTATTTTCTTACGTTTTAAGACCTGAAAAGGAGTTAAAAGCGTTCAGTAAAGATTTAATTAAAGCGGGCGAAAGCAAAAAAATTACCGTCGAACTTAATAAAGACGCTTTCAGCTATTATAGCGTTGCTTACGATAAATGGATTGCCGACAACGGCGATTTCGAAATTTTAGTAGCGTCTAACGTTTCGGACGTAAAATTAAAGGCAAAAATTAAATTTTAAAAATTAAAAATATTTTTATTCGGGCGGGCGATTTAATTAAAATCATTCGTCCGAAAATTTTGCGTTATTTTTTAAAAATTTTGTTAAGATATATTAAAAAAAATTAAAAATATTGACTTAGTTGTATAAATATGCTATAATCGGGAGTATAATAAATAACGGAGAAGAAATATGGAAAGATGTAAACATTGCGGTGAAGTCGTAGACCGTACCGATTTTATTTACTGTCCTGCTTGCGGTAAGCTTTTATCTGATGACAAAATAGATAAAAAAGCTTTAAAAAAACAAGAAAAACAGGCTGAGAGTAAAAACAACGTTGTAAAAAATAGCAAAAGCGTAAGCGTTGTAGCTACTGAAAATAAAGCAAAAAGCAAATATTCTTCCGTAGAAGGCGGACAAGTAAGAAAAAGTTATATAGTTTTCGGTATTTTCGCTTTGTTAATTGGAATTTTGTTCGTTTTAACTTCTGGTTATTGGGGAGCAAGTTCTAATTTATTCGGTGAAAAGTTCGCTAAAACAATGACTAATCTTTCCGATAAAATTTTAGGTAACGTTATAAACGACGCAAGTAAAAGCTTGAAAATAAGTCCTTACACCACAAGGGGAGTTTTATATTTCTTTATTTATATTACGATAATAACGGCTATTTCTATAATAACGTTTTTCTCGTTGTTTTCAAAGAGAACTACTACGGGACACGTTTTCGTTAAAATTTCAACTTTAATTTTAGTAAATTTCGTATTGTTGTATTCTTTTGTATTTCTTGCTATTTCTGCCTTGAACGCGGGTTTGGAAAATGTAGAATTTTTAACCGCTGAACAAATGAAATCCATTATGGAATTTTTAGATAAATCGGATAAAATGCTTAAAAATACTTCTTTATGTTGTATGATAGGCGGTGGCGTATTCTTAATAATAGGAATTATTTTATCTATTACTCAATTCGGACATCCGTACAATACTACTTTCTATCAATATTTTAGAGCAGTATTCTTCTTAGCTTGTAGCGTATTATATTATTTCGTAAGTGCTAAAACGAATAAAAACGAATTTTTAATTAAATTGACGTATTTTATTTTAAACGGTATTCCTTATTATTTAATTATCACTTCTTTGTGTATGTTTTTTAGCGCGAAGATGAAAAAAGCATAAAAATAAAATTTGTAAGCACGGGCAACGGTAAAACCGTTGCCCGTAGTATATAATAAATTGTTATCTTAAATATAATTTTTTATTAAAAACGGCGGAGCCGATTTAAAATAAATCGGCTCCGCCGTTTAACTAAATTTTATTATTTAACGTTTAAATTAAAATTCATAGTCTAAGCTAACGCTTGCAACGGCGTAAGCGTGCATATAAGTTTTAACTACTTCGCAATGATATTTATCGTTTTGATATTCGTTTAAAGCGTTTTTATCTTCTACGTCAACCGATAAATACACGTCGTAAGAGCGGGCAGAATGTAAAAAATCTACCCCGACTTCTATTTTTTTAGCGGTTGGAACGTTTTCTTTCATAGAAAGTAAAAGTTCTTTGGCTTTTTCAATTTTGCTTTTGTCGTCAAATTTAAACATTACTATATGTCTTACCATAATTCACCTACCAATCTTGTCTGTCCGAGATTTTTATATCGTCGTAAAACTCGAAATATTTATTTTTAAATTGCTGTTGTTCCAGCTTTTTTTTGCGTTTTTTTTCTTGTTCTTTTTTTTCTTTTTTCAAGTCTTTTTCATGCTTGTCCATATTTAAATTATATCATTATAATTTTTTTTCGTCAATAGTTCTAAAATATATAATTTTAAATATATATTATTATAGGTTTATCGCTAAGGGGTAAATCCAAACTAAAATTGTAGAGGTGCATACTATGAGCGACAGTATCGAATACGCAAAAATGTCAGAAATTCCCGTTTCTTCTTGTGAAATTACGGTTAAACCTTTAAAGAAGAAAAAAGACATCAAGAAAAAGGTTATAGAAAAAGTAAACGAACAATTAGAAAGCGCTGTGGAAATTCAACCAAAACGCAAAAAAAATTTATTTTCGTTTTTTAAACGCGGAAATAAAGCTAAAAGCGAAAACGTTAAAAAACAAAAAGTAGAAAAACCGCCGAAAGAAAGAAAAGAACGCGGTTTCGACATAGTTACGGCGCAACTAATAACTATTTTTGCTTTGGTGGTTGCTATTCTTCTTACAAATATCTTTTGGGAAAATAGCGCGATGAACACTATGTTAAAGCACGTTTTTAACAAAGAAAAAAATATCACTATGAATTATAACGAGTTCGAAGCTGTTTCTCCCACTGCGGATAGGGCAGTCAGCATAGATAACGGAGTTATGACGGTTTCGGGTAAAGGTTCGGTATATTCTCCCGTTGCGGGTAAGGTAACGCTAGTTGCGCAAAAAGACGGGAAATGGGAAATGACTATCGAACATACGGACGAATTTAAAAGCGTTATTTCGGGATTAGATTGTTGTTTCTACGATAAGGGTTATAAAATTTATTCCACTACTCCGATAGGATTTTCGGAAGGAAGCGAAGTTAAAGTGGAAATGTTTAACAACGGAAACTTAATTACCGATTATTCTATTTCTAACGGCTGTATCGTATGGGGTTAAAAGCAAAATTTTCAGTTCATCCACTGTTTATATTATTCGGAATATACTTTGTCGCTATTGGCAAAGTATTTTCTTTTTTAGTGTTTTCTTTAAGCGCGTTATTGCACGAATTCGGGCATTATTGTAAGGCTCAAAAACTAGGCTATATGCTCGTTAAAGTACAATTAATGCCATATGGAGCGGTAATTGTCGGCGATATTTCGGGAATAAGATTTAAAGACGAAATTTCCGTTGCCATAATAGGTCCTATCGTAAATTTATTTATAGGCTTTGTATGCGTTGCGCTTTGGTGGATTTTTCCCGACTTGTATTCGTTTACGCAAGAAATAGCTATTGCAAATTTTTCTTTGTTCTTTATAAATCTTATTCCCGCTTATCCTTTGGACGGCGGAAGAGTTTTACTTGCGGGGTTATCTTGCTTAATTACAAGAAAAAAGGCTATTATTATTTGTAAAACGGCGTCTTGCTTATGTGTTTTAGGACTTATTGCGTTATTTATTGTTTCGGCAATAAAATGGCAAACTAACGTGTCTATATTATTTTTTGCGTTTTTTATTTTGTTCGGGGCATTTTCAAACGGAAAAGACAATAAATACGTAAAATATTATTCAAGGTTTAAACAAGAAAATATAGTAAAATGTTCGGAAATAAAAACCATTGCCGTGGGAGAAAAAACTACTGTTAAGCAATTATTAAATCGTATAGACGGCGAGTATTTATATGAAGTAAAAATTCTAAATAAAAAGGGTGAAACGATAAAAAATTTTTCTCCGCAAAGAGTGTTAAAAATTTTATCGGAAGCAAGTTTATACGATGAAATTTCAAAATTAAATATATAAATTAAAATGCTGAATAAGCTAAAAAAGTAAATAAACCTTTGATTTTTTCTTGAAAAAGTCAAAGGTTTATGTTATTATATACAAGAAGTCTAAAAACTTATTAATAAAAAGATTGTAGTGCTATAAAATAATTTAATTATATTATTTTTGTGGCTAACACATATATACAGCTAAAATTGTAGTATTATAAATACTAATTTATTATTTAATAAGCTTTTGCAATTAAGCATATTTAAAACAGAATGTTTTGTAGTTAATATGTATTTTACAATTAAATAAGCTTCCGTAGTTAAATGGATAAGTCGGGACCCTAACCCGACGGCGTTCGCGCTAAATTTTTGTTTACACAAAACTTTATCGCTCGGCTCAACAGAACCTGTTCTATCCATTATGGATTTTACAGTTTAATAAACTTACGTGGTAAATATATTTTACAATTAAATAAGCTTCCGTAGTTAAATGGATAAGTCGGGACCCTAACCCGACGGCGTTCGCGCTAAATTTTTGTTTACACAAAACTTTATCGCTCGGCTCAACAGAACCTGTTCTATCCATTATGGATTTTACAGTTTAATAAACTTACGTGGTAAATATATTTTACAATTAAATAAGCTTCCGTAGTTAAATGGATATAACAGCCCCCTCCTAAGGGAGTGCTTAACTCGGTAAAAAGCACAATATATAGTGCTTTCGCGCGACTAATGCAACTAAATATTGTGGTTTTACCCTTAGTAAGTAATACTTGGTATTGTTTTAGGTATTGTTTCGGTATTGTAAAATCTTTTGCAAT
>ERZ808252.528-NODE-528-length-36331-cov-4.950243_pt1 | contig 36331 bp, 16 predicted proteins | sample MGYA00521242_ERZ808252 | MGnify/ENA primary metagenome ERZ808252 (study PRJEB31516, sample SAMN03275581) | gut metagenome | biome: mammalia-associated habitat; material: feces | host: Papio cynocephalus | place: Kenya | collected 2012-08-07 ...
ATCAACAGTTTTCCACCGTCACATCAAATTTTATATCCTGGTTCCTGCAGATATCTATTTCTGTATCGTAGGTGATAGTGGATAGATTGTATATCTTTCGCTCGCCTGGAGCGTTGTAGATAAACCATCCGTTCATAAAACCACCATCAGGATAGATACATAGTTTCTTTCCTGCACATTCAAATATGAGGACTCGCCAATGCGTAAGACTACGCCTTGGTGCTGAAACGACAGGGGAGAGAGTTCCTTTGATTCCATCCTCTTCATATAAATCTTCAACCATTTCGTTTGCCATATTCTCAAGCCATAAGTCTCGGTCTTCTGACGTAGGCTGATTGGCTCCAAGATTATCACGTTTTCCGTTGTCGCTACTATATCGCTCCACCAAGAACTCCAAGTTATAAGGAGAACCTATCTTCTTGATGAAGTACTTGATAGTTTGTGTACAAAAGATGATGGAGAGGATGCTCTTCATGTGCTCATCTTGATAAGACACATTTACCATAGATTCTCTGTTAGCCTGACAATGAGCTACAAATGCCTGGACAATCTGTGATGCTCTATCGTCGATGATGCCGGCAAGCTCTGATGTCTTGATTATAGTCGGGTCACCATCCTCGAGTTTGAATATCTTCGTTGTGGCATCCACAATATCAGTTTTTATAAACTTTGCCTTGCTTGCGAAGTTATTGGTACGGATATAGTATATGGTGCCATTTCCCCATTTGTCGTTCATCGTGATATGGTTAGGGTTGTTTGTAAAATACAACCTTCCATCAATATATGCCAAAGGGTAGAGCCCTTTTTCTGCAAATGGATTCTTAATCTCCATCACCTCGTTAGTCCAGCCCTTAATAGAACGGATCATGCTCATCGCCGGTGTAGGTATTGCTATATCAGTATTCTTTACCACACAGAAAGAGGTCTGCTGACCATGAGAAGCAAAGTAGTTGAAGAACTGACCTTTCCAACAATGATCTGTGCCTTCATACTCCCAGTTGGCATAGTCATCATCAACAAAAATGAATTTCTCGTTTTGTGACAATGCAAACGTGCGTTCCATCTTGGCAAGAGAAGTTTCTGTAGCACTTTCTCCGAATACACTCAATACCGCATTTGGCAGAACTTTTCTTGCAGAGCGTTCCTCTTCTATCCATGCCTTGGCTGCATCTATATCGATATGATTGATATAGTGTAGGGTGAACTTGTCTATCAAAACCTCCTTGTTCCCAGATTGTATGGCTGCCTCAATGATCGTATATGCACGTTCAATAACCGACTTCATCAAGTCCATGGCTGCCAACTGGTTGGAATAACCGGAACCGCCAGGATTGGCATCAAAGATACAAATATGTCCATTAGGTGTAATTGTAAAGTCGAGGTCAGTACGCTCCACGTTCAGTTCCTCAGACAAGGCTCTTGCAAAGAGCAATCCGAGTGTAATAAGCAAATTCTCTTCTTCATTACGACTGTTAATCCAGTCTTTCTGGAAATGTCGTATTCTAATCTCAGTATAATCCGTTTGGATAGTATCACCCAAGACCACATTGCGCTTGATATAATCTGTACTGCCACATCCCAAACACTTGTTCGGTTTCGGACCTTTTCTGACGAGTGCAAAATGATAATCTGGCTTATTCGTATCTTTTGATGCGATAGGATTCATTTCGCTCGGCAACTTATCAGGGTCAACCGATGAGGCTGCCGCCCAGTTTTCTAGTACGGTCTTTCCGCATTTGGTACAATGACAATAGCCAAATCCTGTACCTTCATTATAATAAAGAATCTGTCCGTTGCCACTTTCCCTACTGCTACGGGTATCAAAAAGGTGTGGCTCTATGCGATCCTGCTTCCATTCATCAGCTCCAATCAACTGTGCACTTACACGAGTATATACATTCTGGTCAAGAATCCTACTTGCCGATTCATTCATGTCTGGTATGAATTCTGCGGGTTGCAACAGGTCGAGTTCTGTGCTGGCACTAACTCTCCATTTCTCAAGAGAGTCCAATTCCTCTTTTGTATCAATCACTACTTGTTCACGGTTGAAGTAAAGCTTTTTGAATGTTACTTCCGGTTTGAAGAAGTTGGTGTATCTGATTCCACGCACGATTCTAACCATACCGTCTCTTGCAATAGGATTACCTGGTGCATATTGCGACAAGGCAGTGCGAAGAGGGTATGATGGATTCGAAGGTGTAACCATTGTGTATGACATCTGTGTGGAAGCATTGATGTCAAACTCTACCACATTCACAGGCATGTTGGCGTTTGGCGTAAAGCGATGAGTAGCCCAATAGGCGAGAAGGCGAGAAGCCAATGGTTCGATGAACTTCATTTCAAAGAACGCCTGCTGTCTTGCACTCTTTGCCTTCTTGTATGGCTCCGCATAGTCCTGAATGCGCAATTCCAGTTCTGAATAGCATTTCTCGTTCATTTCACGAGCTTTGGAAACGACATACTGAGGCGGACGGCTACTAAAGATAGTACCGTCTAACAGAATTCGAATTTTTCTTCTCAAGTCATCACTCAGCGACTCGCTGCATTTATTGTTGAAAGTCTCGTATGGTGTACCAGTCTCGTCACCCAGTCCGTCCAGTGGACTAACAGGGGCATTATCCACTTTTTTCTTTACCTTGAAGTGGTTACTATTACCATCAGTAACTATCTGGTAATTCGTATAATAACTGATAACTTGCTCTGTGACACTGCCACCAGCCATGCCAAAAACCCCAAACTCTCTGATGAGGAAAGAGTTGATATGGCGCTGTATCACCTGCGCGCTATTCAAATCTACGGTAGGCGAATTGACATGGCGCATGATGACATTCTCCATCGGATTCAGCAAGGTCCTGATACCTACGGCATCCGAGCCACACAGAGTGACACAGGCACTACGAACCTGGCCGCGTCGTCCACTACGACCGGCTCTCTGTTTATAGTTTGAAGGCATTGGTGGGACAGAAGTCATCATGACTAATTCCAGGTCACCGAGGTCAACACCCATCTCCATTGTTGTAGAACAAGCAAGGATGTTGAGTCTATGATCCTTGAAATCTTCTTGTACCTGGCGACTAATCATCTTATCCACCTGCGCCGTATGCTCAGCTTGAATGAAGAGATGAGGGAATTGATGAATTTGAAGAAGACGATCAGAGAACGAACCGTTTTCTCCCCATAAATCATGATTCCAGAGAATCTTACGATTATCCTTCGCCCATTCTTCTATCACCTCATCAGCAGGATTAGGATTCGTGCTGTAGATATGATAAGGGTAGGGAACCCATTTTTCATGAAGCTCTTCTTTCAATGCTACTGGCTCGCCACCGATAACGTATGGTGAATAACCATGGAAGGTAATCTCTACAGGGCGCAGCCATTCTACATGGTGTCTGCTACCCGACTGGTTGGTGTCACACAGATATACGTCTTCATATAGTTTAAAACCAAGTTTGGCAAGATTCAAACGGTACGGCGTCATGTGTACGTCATCAATTATCTCGTCCTTATCCTTTACTTGATGATGAATCTCTTCATCATAGTGTGTACTATGCTCCAATAAATGATATCTCAGTGTGAGCTCTTTCCACATGCAATCGATAGCTTCCTGAATATCATGTTTGTAGCTGATGATGGCATTCGTTATAGTGATATGCTTTTCCTCTGCTATTAGCTTTGCCAGCAGACGTATGATGCGGGACGTGTTGCTTCCTTTGTCCTTGATTACAGGCTTGTGAACAGGACGGCGGCTTGCCTTTTGTGTTGCGAAGCGTACGCACTTGAAGATGTCAATAGAATCGTTGTCATCCATATTAAGGAAAACGGATTCGTTTGAACGTACTGTTAGATCAAGGAATATTTTCATTAAGGCACACCAGTCTTTCTCGGTAATTTTATGATGGTCTGATAAAAGTCCGTTGAATCTTTCAATCTCATCAGGAAGCTTGTCATCCAATACCGATTTTAAGTCTTCATAGAACGAAGTGAAAAGTCCCATTGTTTCAGGAGCGGCTGCTGTCAAAGGTCGTTTCGCCAGATATTCCACCATGAGTGACAGGATATACTTACGTTTCGTCTCTGGCTTTATATGTCCGTCTTCATCCAGTTCCGGACTCAGTTCAGAGCGCTCGGCAAACTGCTGACAGAATATATCTGCCAGCCTATCATTGATAAGCACGTCTAATATGTCTTGCCATGACAAGAACTGATTAGGCTTCAGTTCGTTGAGCAATGCCTGAATAGCTTTTTCATCACTTCCTTCGAGGATGTCCAGTTTCTCATCAGCCTCCTTATGCCGAGGGTCTTTTCTGCCAGTGGTGTCGTAAATGTTTTCGAAATATTTGATAGCTTCTTCCTTTGTCATGCTGCCAGAAGTAGCCATTCGGCACAGCTCATGATACAAAGTACCATAAACCCACAGACGTTCTTCTTCCAGGTTCTGCTTAATGGTACTGCGAGCCGCCATCTGTCTGCTATCCACAAAACTGATGTATTGCTGACCCTTATGCAGACATATCTTGGATTCATCTTTTGGCTTACCTTCAGTCATCAAGTCGAGCGTAGAAGGGGCTATCAGTCTGGAGATGAAATCAGGGGCGACACGGAACTTCTGCAGTTTCTTGGAATCTTCCTCATCTATTTGTATCACATCCGGATTGTCATCATCCTGTTTTGACTGCTTAGTCAACTTTGTTCCGCAATAAGGACATTGACAATGGGCGTTGGCGATGATTCTCCAACCTTTGGGTGCAGGATGGCTCGCCGTTACATTCAGCAGTCTGTTGCCCCTAATAATATAAGGTATATTGTTGTCATATTCTGTATTCTCGCTTTTGGTTGTTCCAAACACGTAGAGCGTTTTGCCAGTATCTTCTGTATTGTCAAGATCAAACATGTCGCTATCATCCATCGTGATAGGCTGATAGCCAATGCCGTCATCATACTTCACTTCTTCGGCGATGGCAACATACTCCCCGCAATGCTTACAACGACTCATTTCCAACAAGGGTGAATCGTCTTTACCTCTCTGTCCAGATTTGTTTTTTAAATAGACACGAAAACTACCATCCTTGGTATAGTGCTGGTCTGCCAGGTCAACATACAGGCCATGGTTTGGTACACGGTAGAAGTAATGCACCTTCACACGCAAGTCTTCCAAGCCCATATCCTCTGCTTTCTGGCACATCTCGTCCAGTCTCTGCAGCTTCTCCTCGATAGTCTCACCTTCCGTTATCAAGTCGTCGAGCTTGATATATCCATCATGATTATCATTGATAAGCCTGAGCCAATACTCCTTGTCCTCTTCCGGAATTACATCAACGCCTTTGCGCTTGCCATCCACATATTTCACCTGGTTAGTCTGCAATCCGGTGATGCCGGCAATAAAATTCTTCAGTTCTTCCTTGGCATGCTTACTGCCGTTTCCGATGGTTGCTGATGATGTGGCAAAGCGTACCTCGTCGGTAGTCACGCCATACGCCATGAGCACACGTCTTATCAGCATGGCTATCTCTGCGGCTCCAGCACCCGTATAGGTGTGAGTCTCGTCAAGGGCAATCCATCTCAGTGTGCCTTCGCCTTCCTCTTCCTGCTTTGTATGAATCAGTTTTCTATCCTTATCACGCAGCAAGATGTATTCCAGCATGGTAGGGTTTGTCAGCAGAATATTGGCTGGGTGTTGACGCAATTCGGCACGGGTGGCTATCACATGAGGGTATTTTTCTTCAATGATATTCCCGTCTTTATCCCTGGTTATTCCACGGATAGCATCAATCTTGCGGAGAACTTTCTTGTAGTTTTTATCCTCTTCCTTAGGAAGCAACTCTGGCATATCGCCATTATAGACAGCAAAAGTGAGATTGGTTCCAGCCAGCAGTTTTTCCATACGTGCCTTCTGGTCCTCCATCAACGCATTGAGAGGGTAGAGGAAGATAGCCTGCACCTGTTCTGGTATGTGATGTTCTATGAGGTCTTGCACAAGAGGGAGCATGAAGCACTCCGTCTTACCCGAACCTGTACCAGTTGTCACAACGATGCTCATCGGCTTGCCGTCGGGGGTCTTTTCCTTCAGCAAAGTCTTCCAGCACTGATACTGGTGCTCGTAAGGTGGATAGTAAGTATCTGCGTTTGGCATACATTTCTGCCAGAGCTCACCCACCATTTCTTTAGCCTCGGCTTCATGCTCCGGATAGACCGTCTCGTAGCTATTCATGCATTGCACCAATGGCATGGCATCCTTGGGAGCGAAGACCTCAGGGATGATTGTCTTCAATTGATTGATATATCCCTTTTGGCTCTCGTTCCTTGCTTCACCGCACCACATGGCGGCCAATGTCTTCTCCACAGCCGTGCGGTTGTTTCTATATAGTTCTGCAAATCTGAATTTTTGCTTCATATCTCGATATTCTAATTTTTATTTGAAACTATAGCGTGACTCATCTCGCTAAATTTGTATCTGCACTCGTCGAAGTCTTTCAGAAACTCTTTCAAGTTTTCATATCTTCCCAAGGCATCAGGGTTATCTTGTATGAGTTGGAGCGCCTTGTCCGCTACATTCTCTACTTTTGGCCACACATCAAAAGTCCAGTATCTTGTCAAGAAGTCTTTCAGGCAACTCTCCTCTCGTTCGCCAGAGCATTTGGGTGTTCGTAGGAAGAATGCAGTTACCGCATCTTTCATCTTGCTTACCTCTTCCGCATCTTCTGCCAAATCTTCAATCTGGTTCATCCACATTTCTCTTGGCAGAAGCATCCAGTCGAAGTGGAACTCTACGGCAAACTGATACAGATTCTCTATGTCGGTATCTGTGAGCTGGTAACCACGCTTCCGGATGAGAGGGAGCAGTATATCTCCGATTTGTCTGTCTGCTTTCACCACTTTGATAAGTGGATTGAAGAGAAAGAAGTAGGTCTTATGCTCAGCCACGGTCTCAAAGCAATAGATCGCATCCACCACGATCTGCGATTTCTTGCCACCCCATCCTGCCTTTACCTTTTTTATATAGGGTAGGGCATAGTGCCGTGGAAACGGATTGTCTTTCATGCTTTGGAATACGATGCCGTCTTCTGATAGCTCGTTGCTGTTTGCCACAGCCACAGGATCCGTCTTGTAGTTCCAAGCATACAGATTTGTCGGTGCATCCAAAGCTCTCGATATATATACTTTCAGATAATCCAGCGGCAACTCTTCCGTGAGTTCATCTGCCGGCATTTCCAGCTTATAGTTATCTACCGAGAGATTGGGGGCATTGAAGGTAGGGAATGCATAGAACATGCTGTTGTTCTTCTTGATTTGATATTCCTTCACGCCATTTTCCGAGAAATCCCTTATGGAGAACTGGTTGCAGTTGATGAGCGGAATATGTATAGCCTCATCTTTGCCTGCGTAACCCACAATATGATTTTTCCCTTTGCCATCCTGTTGCGATAGTTCATGCATGATAATAGGACGATATACGTCCACCAATATTTGTGCTTGGTCGCTTCCTATTATCAGCTGTCTTGTATCAGGCTCACGCACATCCAGTAACTTTTCAAAGTTATCTTGTATGTCATCCACTCCTTCCAAAGCTGTACAGATTCGCATATGTTCGAAATCGCGCCATATAGGTTGCTGCCCGGTAGAGGCTGGCGTAAAAGGAACATAATACACATGCGGTTTGAATACGATGCCTTTCACCGTCACCCTTAGTCGGATGGCACCTTGCTCAGGTTCTTCTTCGTTCCAATCCACATAGCGACTGCCTTTCAGCCATTCCAAATCATAGTCTGTTACGGGTTCGCCTTCCTTTGCAGCACCTGTGGCATAATGTCTTACTTCCAGACCATTGCGCCCGAAAAGAACAGGGAGACTGTCTTCCTGCATTACTTCGTCATCATAGTCTGTGTCGATATACTTGTAGAGCACGAAGACATTATCCTTATACTTGATGGTCTTCAGATATTTCTTGGTAACTACCTGGTATAGTCCATTACGGTTAAAGAAGGGTGGCGTAATCTCCTTGCCGTCCGTACCAACCAAGATTACTTTGTCATTGATAGAGCACCAGCAGTAGTCCTCGCTCGATGCTTCTCCATTTCTGTAATGCGCATACACCACTGGCAACTCTCTGTAAGGTTCTGCCAGATGATATGCCGAAGAGAATATCACGGCAGTTGCCGCCTGGGCATTCTTTCTCGTGCTGAACTTGTTGCTGGTCTTAAGCAGGGCATACACCTGCATATAGTCTGCCACATGCAGTTCCTGCACCACTCTTGTCACGCTGGTGCTTGTGCCGTCTGCCTGATTCTCATCGTACTTTATGACCATCTCTACCTTGTCGAAATGGCATACAGGAACGTTGGTATAGGTGTTCTCATCGATTTTGTTGACAGATAGGAAACCAGTCTTTTCACTTCCTGTATTATCATACTTAAACAGAGGTTCCTCCGTTTTATCTATTTTCTGCACATAGCGTCCATTCTCCTTGAATCGTAGATAGAAGCGTATTCTGCCCACTTCCTCTGGATGCTCTATTCCCCATTCGGGTTTCCTCAGTCTGTCGTAGCCTATGTATTGTTTCTTGCCTCCGCCAATCTCTTCTGGCTTCAGTTTCACTCTCAGGTGGCGAACCATCTGGTTTCTGCTTGCCGTATAGGCTATCACCCATTCAAAGTCAAACTTATTTTTCTTTGCCACCTCATCAGCTTCCAGAATCTTGTGGAGCAGTTGCGGTATGCAGGTATCCTCTCGGTTCATGTCTTCCTTGGCAAAAGGCGGTTCTTTCTCCTTGCTGAGAATACAGTCCAGGTATTCGTAGAGACTATGCTTGCGTGCAATTGACTCCTGGAAGGCAACGGCACGGTTACGGTCTTTCAAATCGTCCAACTCTATTTCCTCGCCATGGAAGATTTTGCAAAGCTGGGGTAGGAGCGCATCATTCTTGTCTCGTTTCAGCTCCGCTTGTACAGCCAGTCCACCCAGCACCTGCAACGATTCCAACCATCGATAAGAGGTCTTGTCTGGATTAGTGGATGCGTTATAGACGAAGGTGTTGGCATCAATCTTTGCAAGTTGATACAACTTCTTCAATTCTTCCGTGCTAAGAGACAGAACCTTGTTATCGTCCATGGTTTCTGCACCCTTATAAAAGCGTTTGTACCACTCTGCCAGATACATCACCAGGATAACGGCGAAATCCTCGCTTAGCAGATGATGGTAATCATTACTATGTGAGGAGATGCTGTTTGCTATAGCCGTTTCAAGGGTATAGAACTGCTCTAATGATAGTCTGAGCTCCCAGACGTAGGGGCGACCTACGTCTATTTGCTTCCTAAGTTGTTCTTGACACTTAGGTAAGCATGCCAGCAGTTTTTTATCCTCTTCTGTATATGGAGTTGTTGCCATAATCCTTATTCGTTTTTGTAGCGTATGCCTTTATATATTCTTTTTAACTCTTCCAGGCTCATGCAGTTACCTTTGCCTCCCTGCCCATGATGAATCATCCTATGGCAGTTGGCACAAAGTGGTACAAGGTCGGTCTGGGAATTCACCGGGTGCTCGCCATCTGTTTGCGAGAATGGAAAGCGATGATGAATTTCTATATATTCGTCATCGATATCGTATGCCTTGGTGAAATCAAAACCGCAACACTCGCAGACGATATGTCCCCCATGTAAAGCCTTGTAATAGTTGATGCAGGCTTGTCGGAGCAGGCGGTTTCTCTTTCTGAGTTCCGTTGGTTGTGCTTCTCCTGCTTCACCTTCCAGGTATATGGTGGATTCCACCGTGGGTTTGGGCGTAACAGGCGGTTCGGTTGCCATTGTTCCTGAAGCATGATGGGGTACATCAGATTCTCCAGGTACAGGTATCGGTACCGCATGGGCATTCAGGGCTTTCAAAAACAGCCGATACCATTTCAGAACCTCAGTATATCGTGGTTCCACACTCATGTCGAGATTCTTCAAGATGGGGTGCGTCTTGATTTTCCTGCGAAATTCTTCAACGTCGTCTATTTCTGCAATATCGTAGATAGACTCGTATTGGGTGCCGAAGTAGTCATTTAGTGTATTAGGGATGATACGCTCTGCCGTTTCTACGGTCAGACTTACTTCTTCGGCATCGCCGTCAAAGCGCTCCGATAGATAACTTCGGAATGCCCTGCCAAGTTGCTCGTATGTGAAATCACTTTTATGCATATGCTTTTTTAAGATAACGTATTCTCTACTATTTAATTGTCCATTTCAGTCTAAACATAATCTTCGAACTGATGGAATTCTCCATCGACGATTGAAGTTTACTTGTCATAGAATCAACTTTGTCTGCGTATTCATCCTCTAATTGAAACAACTGTGCTCTTTTCTTGCTGAGAAGTTTAGCTTTTGTATTTTCTTCTTTTTTAAGTTGAATTTTTACAGGCGCATTATGTTCTTTTCTTATCTGTCGGCGCAAGGCTTCATGTTCCTTGTTGAGTTCCATGACCTCTTTTCTAAGAGGTACTAATTGGTCTTCTGCCCACATCTCATACTTGTTGATTTCATAGTCAACATATTCATTTGTCCTTTCTTCAACCTGAAACTTATAATCATTAAGTTGCTTCTCATATTCTTCTTTGAATATATCATCGAGTGTAGCAAGACTTGAATCCTGTTGAGACAAACAGTCAAGTTCTAATAGTTTAAAGACAAATTCTGCCGGTAAGATTTCTCCTCCGTCAGTCTTTGCACATGCTATCAGTTGTTCTTCTCCATCATATTGATTTGATGAAGCGACACGATATACGCAAGCTAAACCACTTTGTCCTTTATACTGCTCAATTAAAGCTGTTTTATACGGATAAGAATCTAAGTCAAATACTAATTCTTCGTCCGAAACATCCTCAGCAAGGGCTTTTTCAACAACAAATCGCCCTAAAGGATGTCCATATCTTAATTGAATATATTGCTCAGACTCCTTATTTAATATATAGGTGCCTGTAGGAATGTTGGATGCAACTTTGTCATTCAGAGTGAAGATATGCTTGTCAGAATCGATGTTGGATATGCTATCTTTAAGAACGCTTACTGCAATATGCCACAAGTGCTTATTATAGGTGTCCAGACGAACTGAGTCTTCACTTTGTCTCATGCGCAATTTATTGACAACCTCCTCATCGAAATTTTCTAACAAGGATTTTCTTGTACATGCTATGCGCTCTTTAATAACTTCCTCCAATTCATTCTGGAGTTCATCAAATGCAGCAGCGATTTCTCGCTCTGTACGACATGTACTATAAATGCTATTCAGTCTTCTTTCAAAATCTACTCCTGAGTCAATAGAACCAAGAACCTCATCACTGGCTCCAAAGACACCATCGAATAGGGAAAATTTATCGTTCAATAATTCATAGACACGTCTATCTGCATAATTGGCCTCATTTACGAAGTTTACAACCACGACATCACTCTTTTGTCCATAACGATGGCAACGACCTATTCGCTGTTCAATACGTTGTGGATTCCAAGGCATATCATAGTTGACTACCAAAGAACAAAACTGCAGGTTGATACCCTCAGCTCCTGCTTCTGTGGCGATGAGTATTTCCGCTTTATCCCTAAAAGTATCTACTATTGCTTGTTTTCGGTCAATAACAGTACTTCCAGATATTCGGTTTGTTCCTGCATATTGCATGAGCCAAAGACGATATATGTTTTTAGCGTCTTCAGAGGTGTTTGTTCCATTAAAACAGATGACCTTATCTTTGTAACCATGTTCGCTGAGGTACTTGTACAGATACTCTTGCGTTCTTCGGCTTTCTGTAAATATAAGAGCTTTCTTCTGCCCACCAAGACTTTTTATCTTCTCAAAGGACACTGATAGTGCATTCAATAATTCCTTGGACTTTGTCTCTTCACTTATGCTACGAGCCAAATCACAATAACCTTGAAGTTCCGCTATTTCCGCATCAATATCGTCAATGTATGAATTTGATTCTGATGAAGTCTTGTCATAGATGTCGTATTCATCTTCCTTGTTATCATAATCATTTGTCACACAGTCTAAAGCAGAAGACATCATGCCAGTTTCTTTATAAATTTCAAGTCTATGGATAAAACGTTCAAGAGTATATCCCAATGCGTATGCAGATGAAGACATGATTTTTCTAACCAATAGGGAAAGAAGAGGACGTTGTCTCTCAGGTACACCATAGGTTCCTTCTCTCATCAGATAGTCACTAACCTGTTGGTAAAGATCTATTTCTGCTTGTGATGGATAATATTCTTGAACCAAGGCTGTACGCTTGGTAAAGTTCACATATTCTTCAACCTGATTTCTCAATGTGCGATGAATGATATGGGCTATACGTCCTTTCAATTCTCCATATTTGGCTTTGTCTCTTGTTGATACAGCATTATACTGTTCTGCAAATGTATCAAGACTGGAGAAAAACTCTGGATCGATAATACTAATCAATCCATATAGTTCCTTTAAGTTATTCTGTAAAGGAGTGGCAGTTAACAGAATCTTTTTATAGTCTCTGAAAGCTGCTCTCAAAACGTTTGCCATCACATTGCTTTTCTTGTAAACGTTTCTGAGTTTATGAGCTTCATCGAGAACAATCAAATCCCAATTGATACTTTTGAAGTATTCAGCATTGCTGACAGCAAAATTATAGGAGCAGATAAAGATACACTTTTCTGCTTTTGAAATCTGTATCTTTCCCTCTTGGAACGACTCACTATCCAATATAAAGGATGGCAAGTAGAATTTCTCCATAAGTTCAATATTCCATTGGTTTCGCAATGATGCTGGGACAACAATGAGTATGTTTCTTTTATTTTCGGCCCATAATTCGGACAATATGATGCCTGCCTCGATTGTTTTACCGAGACCAACTTCATCTGCAAGAATAGCGCCCTTGCTCAAAGGAGATTTGAAAGCAAACAGTGCCGCCTCAACCTGGTGTGGGTTGAGGTCAACACGTGCTTCTGACAACACGCCGGTAAAACGACTGTCATCACTTACGGACTTTTTATGTGAAATGTCCCAAGCATAATATATTTGCTGAATGGGTGATAGCATATCTTATCTGTTTACTTTTTGTTCTATTCGGATTGCGTATTCAGGTGAAAGAGCATCGAACTCTTCAATCTGAACACCTCTCCAGTATTTTTTCGCCAATGCTTCGCAACGGGCTCTTAATCTTTTGTCCTCCATAGGATTTGCTTCCTTACCATATGTGTCACGCAATTCCTCATATGACTTTTTTAGATTCAAATCTATAAGAGAAATACGCACAATGTGGTATTTGCTGTCAGGATGCTTTTGCATAAAGACATTTTGAGAACGGTGCAGATAGAATGGGGCAGTGCCATCTTTGAGACTGTAGAGAGTTGTTTTAACATCAACGTACATCTTTTCAGTCTTAACTTCAAAGTCATATTCACCAATACCTTCAAGAGCTGCATGTATGAAGTCTTGACCCTTGACAAGTTTCTTGTTTTCAAGATAATGACTATAGATAAGTTCGCCGATGAAGCCGATTGTCTGTCTCACTTGTGACTCCTTTTCCTCTTCCTCTGCTTCTTCCAAGTCATCCATCATTTGCATCAACTTGTCTTTCTTTTCTGCCAGTCTTTCTATGTCTTCTTTTTCCAATCCTTCAATCAATTCCTTGATTGGTTCTGCTGCATCATTGAGTTTGTCAAGTTCCTCACTATTCATTTGTTTAGTGATATTATTAACTTGCTCTATGTTTTCAACAGTTTCTGCAGAAATCTTATTGATTGCTTCCTGTGCCTGCTCCTCTGTAAGCGGACTATTAGAGAGATCGATGTTTGACTTTCCTTTTCCATCTTTGTCTCCGGTTCCTTCTCCCTTTCCGATGATGCCTTGTTGCATAAGCTCCCACTGATCAACGTATAAGGACTGAAGAGCAATAAATGGGTCTTTGAAGAACCCCATACTTGCTATATGCTTAGCTATAGTCTTCATTAAACTTAGCCCATCTTTGTTCGGTTGTTGAATAACCACACGCTTTCCTGGTTCGTAGCCAAATTCGCTATCATGCATCTTGTCTGCGAAAATGCTTGCATTAGAAGCCATGATGTTGAAATTCATTATAATAGGCTTATCTGAGATATGTATGGTTATTCCCTCTGAATCATCTGTTTCTTTCCATTTCTGGTAAACAGGGTCATCATATTCTGGAAACTCCTTAAAATCAGCAGAAGCTTGTACTGTCCATCTAGGACGATTGTCAAGATCATGCTTGAATAAGAGCTCTTTGTCGCCATATAGATAAACATTATTTTCTCTAATAAACTTAGCCAAACTTGGACTTTCTGAAAGACGCTCTTGAAAGAGATTCCCTGCCCATGAATAACATGAAAGGAATGTTCCATCGTTTTCGTATCTTTCCAGTACAAATATTGGCTTTGGAGAGTCCAACTCATTCTGACTAGGGACAACTTTTCCTGTATATTTTAATAATGGCATTGGGTCAAACTCTGACGGAAGTTTTTCTATTATTCCCATCATGGTGTTGTACCTATTTGTGCCATAAGCATATGTAAGTCTCTTCTCAATAGCCCATGAAATTGTATTGTCTATGGCGTTCTGCTCCATATTTAGAACCCATGAAGTATCGTTATTCAACGTATCATCAAGCAAATTCTGTCGTACAGCTATGTAAGGTTCATTTACTGTATGGAGTTTTGAAAACAGAAACTGTGCTTGTGGGTTATTGTCTATCCAATGATGAAGGACATTAGGCAAAAACTCACCTTGTATGAGTATGTTATGGTTGGCATATACCTGCTCTTCCAAGTCCACATCATCCATCTTGAAATGTTTATCAAACCCACTAAAGTTGTTTTCTAAAATCATATCAAGTGCATCAGTAAGCTTAACATCTGCACCAATTTCTAAGTCATCACAGGATTCATCATTAGTAATGGCGTAGTCTATACAGAATTTTAACTGTTCTACTGTCAGGTATGAACCTCTTAATTCTTCAAACAGGCTTTCTGTCGAAACTTCATCTTCTTTCCCATCATAATAGTGTTTCTTGAAAAACTCTGCTTCATTCTGTGACGGAAGGCATTTAAGGAACGAGTCTATTGTCTCATTATCTTTTTTGTAATCTTCATCCAAAAGATACACATTATATTCATTATCACCAACACTAACATATTGTTGAGTAATTGATTCTGGAAGCTCTTGACCTTTATATCTCAGGAGACGAAACACTTTTTCTATAAATCCATTTTCTCCAGTATTACGTTGCGCTGCAAACTCTATTACCTGCCATTCAAGACTATCTTTGGTAATGGCAGTTTCAATATTGATATATCTTAGATTGTTAAAAAATATTCCAAGTATTCTTGTGCTTGCATCTTTGGCAAAAGAGAAAAGTTTAATAGGATTCTTAACTCTTTCAATAGCCTTTTCGAGCATATTCTCATTTGATGCAAAGAAATAGTTCTTTCTTTCTACTTCCAAAATCTCTTGCACTTTATCTGGTATGCGGAAGAAATGTGCAGCAAACAATTCGTCCTGTAAGTCAGAAGATACAGTATCAACATAATTGTAACCACTAGGCTTTTTCTGTATGATATAATTGCCTTCAGACTCTTGAACATAGTATGAAACTAAGAATCCGTCTGTTATTTTTATGAAAATACGCAATAATTTCTCATCTGCGACTAATTTCTCATTTACAATATTTGCCGACTGTACAGTTTCCACACGGAATGGGGCTTCCATAAGCTCCTTGCAGAACTCATATGGCAATAAACGTAAGTGTAAGACATTAGCTTCCAGATAATTGTATTCATCTTCTGTGAGTTTTGACACATTATTCACAATAGCGCGCAGTTGTGTAGTTGGCTTTCCCTCTTTATCCAAGAAGAGAGTCAACGTTTTTGTATCAGTTTGGTCCTGAGATTTTGTGTCTAAAGCTTTGTATGCGCTCTTTATGTCAGATATATATTTATGGCTATTTTCGCTCCACCCTTCTTCTTCTTTAAGTTTCGCCCAATTACTTTTAGCCCATTCCCAGAATGTAGTCTTAGCCTTTGAAGGATTCAATAACCATGAATTTTTTCTTACTGCTTCTGGAATGAATCCTTTTACACAGTACTTATCAAATAAGATTGTGTCTTTAGGACGCTCTTCCAACAGACTGTTAAACGGTTTGTAAGAGTCATGCCAATCTTGCAAAAGAAAAATCTCAGTCTTGATCTTGTAAGTATAGTGCTGCTCCTTGGTTGCAATCCAAGCCAGTAAGTTTGCTGCGTCTTCTTTTGTTGAGTCTGATAGTCTAAAAGATGCTATATTTGTTTTTATTTTATCAAACAAGTTAGCAATATAGACCGGTTGATTTATATCAGACAAGATCTCATTAATATGCTCACATTCTCCAAATTTCATTTCCTCTTCCAGAGGAAAGTAAATATTTGCATTACTATTCAGCTCACTGTAGCTAAATAGATTGCCTTTGTTAGAACGGAATATCTTTACCTCTTGCACACCTCTTTCATTCTTGTGTGCATTGCTAAGTTTATTAAATTCACTATAGTCATTAGCTGACAGATTATTTATCCATTCCGCCAACTTAAGAGGTTCTGCTTCAGAAAGCAGGGTAGAGAAATCAATTCTTCCAACATCAATCTTGTGTCGATGAAGATCTTTCTTTATAGAATCATCTATCCATTTATATTCAGTGATACCTATTTCCTTTAGAGGTACTTCATAGTTTTCAGCAAAAGACCGTACGTTATCTATTTTTTCATAATCTCCTGAAGCTGTGAGTACAAATTCCTCAAAGAAAGGAACAAACACTTCCTGGAAGGCTTCTTTTATATATTTGAAGTCTTCTCCTTCTTGATACTTTGTGGCAGCTATTGCCTTGTATATGTAGTCAAATTTGTGTGGATCAGATACTTTGATCTTTTTCAGAACCTTAACAAGTTCTGAAAAAGCTTTAATTAACTGTCCTTTTGTCTTTTCCTTGTCAGAGATTCTTTGACGGCTGTTGTCAACATCAAATCTTTGGCTGTCAATGATAAAGCCAAGTCTGAGTTTTGTTTCAAGAATAGGAAGTCCCTTGAAGAAATTCACCACATTCCTCTCAGCAAATACTGGGTTGAAGGCAAAGTGATAATAGAATGGCTTACCGTCAATTTGGAAATCTACAAATACAGACTGCACCTCATGTTGCTCAACCTCTTCTCCCATTACATAAATATGCTCAACGGTTTTACCCTCGTTGCGATCTTGGTCTTTTGTAATAGACGCAAAGACTCCTAAACGTGTTCTCACACGTTCCATGTTTATGTCAGATGTGATTTTCTCATACTTTCCTTTACCCAATGGAATAATAAGTGCCGTACCTCTATTAAGAAAATGTAAGTTGCGTCTTGGATCTACTAGGGTATCGAATGCGCTAATGGCATCCAATGCTTCTTTTGTAGAAAACAGTTCTTCTGATGTACCAGGAGCTATAGGATAATAGCTCATAAGAATCTTAGCAAAAAGAATATTCTCTTGATAGTTGTCACCAGCTGCATGAACCCAGTTTCCCTGTTCCTGTAAAAGATTGGCAAGTTGGTTTCTGTTATACCAAGAAATCAGATATGGTCCTTTCTTTTCATCATATAAGGTCTTTACCAGGAGATCCTCATTCTCTTCACTTTCGCTCACCTCTGTCAACAGGGTGTAGAGCAATTTTGAACCTTGTCCGTATTTTCCTAACTTGCTGTTGTCATTACGTTTCAACGACTTACCCTTTGCAAGAAAATTATACAACTGTCCGTCTCGAATCGTCTCTGATTCGAATATGTCAAAGTCTGTATAAAATGGTTCACCATTATTGAGCACAATGAGATATTTTTCATTGGCATAGAAAAATAGTGAATCAGCATTTGCATCATACGCATTCTGAACAAACTCGTAGAACAGCTGTTCTTCCGCATTACTAGCAAAGCTGGCTGCATCAGAAATCACAGTCTTAACTTGGTCACGAGATGGGTCCTGACCATAGATTTTCTGCAGCAAAAGTTCTTTGTTGCTACCTAGCATATCCAAAGTTTCTTTGCCACAAAGTTTTGTGATATATTGACTTATATTTCTTACATTCATAATGTTATTGATAAGTTATATATGGAATGATTTGTATGATGAACGTTTTATTTCTGTCTTCTCCGTTCGGCCCATAACCGGTGTATCTTCCTTTACCTTCAAAACCAGAACCAGAGATAAACACTTCACCATTTTCACTTTCTATATTTCTTAATAAACCTCTGCTTTTCCAAAATAGATGCAGATTGCGAGCACGATTGTAGCTAAGACTTGCCGCATACGCTTTCTGTGCATTATTTGGATGAGGGTTGTCATGCGACCTAGCAGCACGTCCTTCTATAACCACTTTGAATGAGACATTTGCAGACTCTTTGAATTTCTCTATGATGTCTTCAACCTCTTTACCTGCTTCTATTAATTGAGAGTAGGATGATTGGGGTATAATAGGACTTTCTGGTGCAAATGTCACATTAACAGTACACTCAAATCGCTGATACTTCTCGTTATATTTGAAATATTTACGATTGATAGATTTCTGAGCTTCTTGAAACTCTCGAATTTTCTTATAGAGTTCTGCATTGACTACGATATCATTGATGTTTTTTTCTGTAATACCTTTGTTGTGGTATAGATCAACATATACCTTATAGCTACCATACGCTACTAGACTCGTAATGATGAACACTATGAGGAATCCTGACATCAAGTCGGTGTAGTTTTGCCAGAAATTATGTTCTTCTCCGTCTTCACGGAATGATATTCTACTCATTTGTTTACAACTTTATTAAGTGTTGATTCTAACTTCTGTAATTCTACGATTGAACCACTTATAGAACTAATATGTTTAGTAAGCTGCTCAATATTCTCTTGGCGCTTGTCAAGCAAATTAAGAACTTCTGAAATCTTAGCATTTGTCTCTTCTACAGCTTGCAGACTCTTATTGTTTGCTGCAATAGCTTTTTCTGCAGATTCATTGGTTCTATGAGCCACATTCACTGCATCACCATATGCAAGTACTGCCTGATCATAATTCTGACGAATTTCAGCAACAAGACTCTTAACAAATTCATAAGCCTTATTCAATGATTCAACATTTGTAGCAATTGCGGTGCTTAGTGCAGTACACTGAGCCGAAATAGAACCTTGGATATCGGTCACAAAACCACCTATTGATTCACGAAGGTCTGCTGTAGCCTTCTCATTCATACTGATGGTACTTGTGAGGACCTCAGAAGTAGCCTCCTGATAAGCTGTGCGTAAATCAACCATCTGTTGGAGACTCTGAACATTATGTTCCTGTACCTTTGAATATTCATTTTGCATCTGCTCTGTCATTTTTGTTGCAAAATCAGAATTTTGCGTTGACAACATTGTTGCAAGTGAATCGTAGTTTGTTATAATCGTGTTAAGTCTCTCTGCTTGTTGGCTGTGAAGAGAAGACAAAGAGTTTTGTAATTCCTTTGTTAAGTTACCAAGCACGTCAGTTACAGATGTAGTAATATTGCTTATCTCTGAGTTCGTGTTGTTCAGCATCGTCTCAACTGACTGACGTTGATTGTTGATGATGTCGCTAGATACATTACTCAAACGCTCTGTAATGGACGTAAGTAGTTGACTTGTCTTAGAGAACTGCTCTTCACCAAAATTCAATACCTGCTGTTGTATAGAGCCGTGCATCTGCTTAAAGATTTCATCCATACGCTTGACAAAGCCTTCGATAAACTCTTTAAGAATTTCACTCTGACGACTAATATTCTCATTGAGTTTGTCATTGTATTCTCTGTTTTTCTCTCTTTCTTCCTTGTGGAGGTCTATCAAACTAACCAAAAGCTCGTTATTTCTATCCAAATAGAATTTGTTAGAAGTCATTTCCTTTGTGTTGACAGCAATATCACGTATATACTCTTCAGGAGAAATGTTATTGAGCTCTTTATCATCAGCTGCGTCTTCTTTTGCAAACACCCATTTTGCGTAAACAGTTGCCCCTAATGCACCAACCAAGCCTATAATAGATGTGGTGAAGGCCGGGATTAACTCGCTTATTATTTTCATAATATCGAGATTCTGACTACCAGCCTCTCTTACTTCCTTTAAAGTTTTACCAGTCTGGTCTATTACTTCTGTTTGAACATCTCCTAATCCATGCAAAGACCAGCAGATAGCACAAAACGTACCCAGAAGGCCTAATGAGGTAAATATACCAGGTATGCAATTCAATAGTGCACGAGACTTGGTCTCTTTATATTTGTCATTGCAAACTTTAAATGCAATTAATCCTAAAGTCAATACTATAAAATTTGGCCAATTGAAAATTAACCCAATCATTTTGTTTATTGTATATTTTTTGTTTATAATTCTTTATTTTGTTGCGGTATCTCTAAGAGATTACTACAGTACTTTACTTGGATTACTGCAGTACTTCTTATAGATTACTCTGGTACTTAACATAAGTACTAGGGCTTAATCATACCAGTTGATATTCTCTTCGTAATTGTCGAACTTCATTTCTTCGGTTACTCCCACCGTTTTGAGAGCATTGAGGATGAATGTTTGCTCATCGGGTGGGAGAGAACGGTCGCCACGGCGTCGCTCAAAGTAAGGGTTGCGGCTCCAGTGATTGATGCAAATCGACATGAAGCGGTTGTACTGGTCGGGGAACATACGCTTCTGGAATTGGGTGAATCCACGGGCATAGGTTACTGGCTTGCAGTCGCGATAGAAACTGCACGACTTGTCCTTGCTGCATTTGGTTGGATTAATCAAACGCAGATATTTTTCCTGCTCCATCAGAGTGGAGTAGGCCTTCTGATGCAAGCAAGTTGCTGCCATCGAGCAGCTGATATGCTCGCATACAGGATAGTCGCTTGGTAGGGATGTATATTCTTTCTTTGGCATAATCTAAATTGTTATTGATAACGTTACCTTTTTTGATGCGTTCGAGAAAGACTTACTCCATTGGCTTGATCAAGCGCTCAATGTACGCAATCTCGTCTTCTGTAAGATGATACTTGGTGTAAAGCTGACGGTCGATGTCTGATATTTGCCCCCCCCAATTAATGTCGCTCTGCGACGTGAAGTCTTGGAGAGGGACGAATTGATAGACATCGTTTGCGGCGGATTGAGTAATTTTTACAGCAGATACAAGTGACCTGAAGAATTTTGTTTTGTAGTATGAAATGAAGTTTTGGGCCTCATTTGAAGTAGAAAAACTTGCATATATAAATGTTTGAGTACATACAGATGGTGATTCCGCCAACCATGGTTTACCCAATATGATTGCATCTTGTCCCGTACCAGCAGCTCCTGGCATAAAAACTTTTATTTTATATATATCTCTTTCGTTTTTATGAATGTCAGAACGTCTTACAAATTCGATTTCTCTAACTTTGTTCTTTATATAAAGCGGTATATTAAATTCCTCAGAACGGAATGGACTAACGTCAAATGGATTTTTCTTACTGCTATGTGGATTTGACGGTATACCAAATGGTGTATCATTAGATATAAATTTAGACATATTGTCAATGCCCATTTCTTTTGTTATATCTACGACACGTTTTACAATTGGAGCCAATTTCGGACTTCTAATCATTATGTTAAAGTTGTCTAAGTCTATATTGTGCACTTCCTTATCATTGTCTTTTATAAGAGTATAATGGCACGATCCATAATATTTTAGGTCAACTAAAAAATAACAGATTCCACCTTTTATATCTACAGTGGGAAATAATACGTGACTATCAATGAAGGCAGTCATTGATTTCACGTGTTTCTCTTTTAGCATATAACCACGAAAATTTCCAAGTAGATTATCTCTTCCAGCGGCAAACCAACGAGAAGGTATAATGAATGAGACATATCGTCCTTTCAAATTCTTTGCCGCATCAAAAAAATGTTGGTAAATTGGAGCGTCATTATTACCTCCAGCAGCTCCCATTAATTGATACGGTGGATTCCCCACAATAGCTTTAAACTTCATATTATTAATATCTTCGTTTTCTGATTTTGGAATTGAATTATATACATGCCAGAAGTCGTTTCCACGAACGATGTCGTTTTGGAACAGTTCTGGCTTAGCACGGAGTACGTTTATCATGTCGCACTCCAATGACTCGTTACCATCAAAGAAGTATGTCTTACCTTCTTTCGTTACATGCTCGTCGGCAGCTTTGAGTACACCGGCAGATACGAGGTCAGTAACAGGCACTTCATGCTCATAGCAACGAATGTTCATGCGGATGTCCTTGCGGAAACCAGCCAATGTTCGCTTGGTGATGCTTACTGCCATCTTGGTACGGCACACCACAAAGATGTTGTCCTGCAACACGTCCTTCCATATTTCGAGGTCATCGCCTGCCTGATGATAATATTGCTCTGCATTCAGACTCTTGCCACGCTCGCCCGTAAGTTTCACCTTTCGGTAGTTCGGCTCCTTGGCTCCCTTGAAGAGAGAGTAAGCCATATAGAGCGGGTAGAGACCCGTCTTGGAGTTGATTTCAAGAATGCGGGAATTGTAATCGCCGAAAATATCCTTGGTCACCTCGTTGGTGAAGTGCAATTGGTTGTTTTCATCCACCTCTACACCCACTGGTCTTGCCGCATTGACATTCTCGCCATACTTGTTCTCCTCCGTGTAAGGCGCGTCAAACTCCTCATTAAAGAAGCACCAGCCACCCACGGTATCGCTCATGTGCATGTTGACCACTCGCCAAGGAGTCAGCACGGTCTCCTTGTCAGGATTATGGAAGTAAGAGAAGATGGTGGCAATCTTGGCGATACGGTCCTCGGTATTGAGATTGTCTGCCTCCTTCACCATCTGGCGGATGCGCTTGGCTGCACCCGTGAAGATGCTGCGGTCGAAGCAGTCCTTCAGAGTGTTGAACGTCTTCTTGGTGAAGCCCTTAGGCATAAACTCCTCCCAAGAAGCATCATCGACGATTTCCTCACTGGCAAAATTGTCGATGGTAATCTCTTCGCCTGCCTCATCATTGATTTCTGCACCATATACCAACAGCGGAATACGGATAGCCACACCACGGAGCACCGACATACGGGCACGCTTCTCCTTATTCTCCTCGTCACGCTTTTTCTTAGCCTCATCGGACTTGTCGTCCTTGTCTTTGTTCTCCCATTTTCTCCAAAGCACAGGGTTGGAGAATGAACTCCATTCACCGTTCAGCAACAAGCTGTGGCTCACAAAAAGGTAAGGGAAGAGCTCAGAAGGGGCTGTCATCACATCGCTCCATCCCTCATCCTCCGTCATCGGCTGATTGTTATCGTCAGACTCTGCCGACATGGATGGGCGAGGAGGAAGCGCTTCGCTTTCGGAAAGATAATAGATGTACTTCACCTGCTCTGCGTTGTCGGTATCGCCGATGCCATTCTTGTTGACATTGACTTTCTCTGGTTTCCAATTGTTTGGCATAGAACCCAGCAGGTCGTGTACGTCGCCCAGCGCTTTCTCCTGCTCAGGAGTGAGGTTCATCAATTGGTCAGGATTATACAACGAGTTGTCGGCATAGCCACTACGCACGGCACGCTCGATATAAACATTGGATAGTTTCTCGAATATCTGGTTGGCAGAGAAGTGCCTGCCCATCTCGCCTTCGTCCATGGAGAGAACAGGACAGAGCTTGATGAAGGCGGCAAGATGCTCTTCCTCCTTCTTCTGGGTAAGCTTCATCTGCTTCTTACCCTTCTCGGTCTGTGCATAGACAGCCATCTTGGCTGTTTCTGCCACCGCCGTAAGGGCACGGTCTGGGGCGAAGTCGAAGACATAGCAGTCTGACTTCTGGCGACCTTCGAGCACGGCGTGAGTCTGCACACGGAAGATGGTCTGCATGTAGTTCGCCGCAGGCGTATTCTCAGAGCCTTTCATGCAGAGCACGGCAGTCCACTCAGGGATACTTACACCCGTGGTAAGCTTACCACAGGAGAGGGTGATGGTATAATCCTTCTTGGTGATGTTTTTCTTGGCATTGCCACGGATATTGTCCAACACATCAGCCAAGGCACTGCCATTCTTGTCCTCGATGTTGCCGTCGCCAGCCGCATTGATGATATGGAATATTTCGCTAAATACCTCATGTTTGCGAAGAAGCTGTTCGAGAGCCGCTGCTTCTTTCACACCCGGCAAGAGCCAGAAGGTATGGCGGAAGTGCTCACGGAACACATCCGTAGAGAAAGGGTAGAGACTCGTGTTGGAATCTTCTACAAGTTTGTCGAGGAAACGCTTGATAGCCTTCTCGTGTACGAACTTGTCTATCTTTACGTCCTTCAGTTTCTCCTGATATTCAGCCTTCTTCACTACATTAGGCTCACTGGCTATCAACTTCTCAAGTTGTAGCTTATCCTCCTCGGTATATACCCGGAAGAACTCATGAAACTTGAACGTCTCGTTGTTTTCGATAGCTTGGTCGCGCAACATCTTAGGCAGCGTGAAGGTAAGAATCTGCATACGTGGCAAGTCGGCGTATGGGTTAGGGTCACCGAAATGATGCTCATCCCACGACTGCTTGGCACGCTGTTCCATCACGTAGTCCCAGGTATAGATTTCACTTTCCTCATATTTGTCGAGCAAGTTGAACGGTGTTCCCGAGAGAGAAAGAATTCGAGTTTTATCTTTTTTTAGTTTTTTCATCACACGCTCACCGGCAGCAGCGTCAATGCCCTCGTGTGCCTCATCAACCATAACGAAGTCCCAATCATACTCCATAATGGCACGCTTCAAAGGATCTGCATGTCGCTCTTTGCCTCCCACGAATTGAGACAGGCGCAGATATTGCATGCTGACAAAGAACACGAGTATTTTTTTGCCTTCATTCACCTCACGGGTAAGCGTATAGAAGTCGCCCTGAGAGTCGTTGTCATCCATCATTCGACGACCGTAGGCAGGTTCCAGTCCCTTCGCCTGATAGTCAGCGAGGGCTTTAGGGGTACGGAAAATCTTCTCGAAGTCATCATGCCATCCTTTATCCACCACAGGGCGATGGGTGATGATGAGCGTAGAGCGGTAGCCACAACGCTTTGCCACTTCAAGGCCAGAGAGGGTCTTGCCAAAGCGCATCTTGGCATTCCAAAGATAGTGTTTGCCCTTGTTAGGGTCTTTGAATTCCTTCTGGAAATAGTCCACGGTATCATGGATAGCCTTTTCCTGTTCCGGACGGAACTTGATGGCACCATGTCCAGCTCCCTTGCCCTGCTTTATCTTGTTGATAGCCTCTTGTATGTCGAAGAGGGTGCAGGCAAACCAAATATCGGCATCCTCAGTCTGCTTGGTAATGGAATCTTTGTACTTTCCCAGTGTCTTGGAAAGGAAGTCCATGTCTCGCAGGGTGCGATAGACATCATCCGCCTTATAGCATTTGGTTTCCTGGTCGTAGGTGGTACATTCCACATATTCTATGTGGTATGAAACTCCCTGCATGTAAGGACGGGCATCGAGTACCTGGCGAACAGCCTTGCCCAACTCCTGTCGGCTTGTGTTATCGGCTATTTCATTATCTACAAAGACCTCGCCAATCTTGAGAAGTCCTTGATGCTTCCTGTCGTTCTGGCTGAGCACGTACAGGAGGCGTGATTGGGTTATGGTGTATCTCATTCTATCGTAAATTAAGAAAATAGTTCATTCTATGTTATAGCTCGTCATCTTCCGTCTCCTTCTGATTCGTACGGAACAATGATCGGAACTCTATCTTTTGCCATGGCTGCGATTTAGGGTCTTCGCCAGGCGAAGGTTGCCAGTCTTTTGGTTTCTTCAGATTCCAGTCCCGGATGATGCATTTCACACCGATGTGGCCATTTGTCACACCCTTTTTGCAAGCAGGACATTCTTTCTTGGTTGTCTCGCCAAAGAGATCGGTTTCATACACCTTATCGCAAGAATCTGGAACCACCATCTTGATGCCATCCATCTGCCACAGATTCCAAGAAATCCATCGAGCGGCATTGATGATTTTGTTTCGGGTGGGAACCCTGAGGTTGCCATCTGCATCTTTGATGTAATGTCCCTCGGCATCCTTAGGGTTGAACTTATCCATGAAGTACTCTATATAGGTGTAGAGCAGTGCCTCGCGAGCCAAGAGCAGATTGTCGCCCTGCCACTCATAACCATAAGTATGCTTGAAGGCTTTCTCTGCCATTGTGTACCATTCCTTTTCGGTCTCCACATTCTCGTTGATGACACGCATCTTGCGGTCGAGCAGACCGATACGGTGGCTAATAGGGATAGGCTCGCCTGTTGTTGTGTCGTAACGACTAACCAGATAGGGTGCCTCGCCACAGGTTATTTCCATGCAGTTGTCGGTAATATACTTCTTCCACGTCTTTTGCTTATTGCCTTCAGGAAACTGGATTTTTCCTTCCGTGGGAATCCATGAATGCGTACCGTCTTCGCCGGTAACTTCACGATTGAAGACATCCCGACGACCAAACCAGTTCTCGTCGATGAGGTTGTTCTGGGCATTGCATACCCAAGATGGAGTAAACACCTCCGCCTTGTCCTTGGTGCGGTCAAGCTGAGCTTGCTTGTCTTTCAGTACACGAGGCATGACGATACGGCGGAACCGTCCGGTAATATGCTCTGACTTAATCTCATCATCATACCGGTAGCCTTTTTCTATGAAATTTCCGTGCTCATCGAGCACCGAATTTTCATAATCGGATGTTGCCCAGAAGATGTTAACCACCTTCTCCTGGTCTGAAGCCTCTGCACGGGCTCTTGCCGACATGGTGTGGTCAATGAGCAATTTGTCAAGAACTACAGGGTCGTAGTCCATGATGTCTTGCTCAGAGATGTCAACATCACTGATATGCTCAAAGATCCTATATGTTGTATTCTTTTCTGCCATTATTCTTTTTGCAAAATTATTCATCTATATTGCAGTCTTTCTGCACAATAGAATATTTCTTTAATAAATCCTCTATTTTAGTGGCGATTTGTTGTCTCAACCATTCTGGGCGGAGCACTTCCACCTGATTCCCGAATGAAAAGATGCATGCTTCAAGTTCTTTGTTGGGACGAACCATGAGCTTAATGATATGCTGCTCTTCGTCTTCAACCTCCTGTGAAGGATGGATGGGTTTGTTGACCACATAAGGGAAACGGGCTTCGTCAAACTTCAACAGCACTTCCTCTACCACCGGATGGTCTTCGGGTAATGTTACGCCAACGATGTCCTTGAAATACTCATTGAAGTCTATGTCTGTATTGGGAATAAACGGTACATTGGCACGTGAGAACTTCACGATGCGGTCGAGGGCTTTATTGGTGATGTAATTGGCTTTGCCTTCCTCCTTCACGACTCGGCCATTCAAGCAAGCTTGATGGCTCTCGCTGCTCCGTCGGTTGCCATGGCTACCTTCTTGCAATCCGATGAGAAACCAGCGGTTGTTGAATTGCTTGATATGGTATGGATGGATGATGGCAGCACGTTCATTGCCGGCGAAAGTGCGATAGAGCAGGTTCAATGGCTGATGATTTAATGCAGACTCTATGAGTTCTCCCAAGAACTCTGTTCCCTTCAGCAGGGCATTGTTGTCGAATGACACAACGTGTTCTGTCTCTGACTTCATGCCGAACCTGAACTCAAGATTTGAGATGACATCCTCCAACCATGCATTGGCAGGCACTCCACGAAAACGACTGAGTGTATCTATGGCATGGCGTAGCGTTTCAACTTCCTTAATAGTCAATTCGTCGTTGAAAATAGAGAAGCTTGGGTCTGAATAGCGGTAGTAACTTTTCCTCCCGTCGAAAGGATAAGTTTCAATAGGTGCATTGTAGGAGACCCTATCTCTCATGTATTTGATGTCTTCACGTATCTGACGTATACAGACTTGTGTTCCATACAACTCCATGAGGGACTCATTGACTTTATCAAGGAGGTCCTCAATACTATATGTTCTATGAAAATCGCTAAAGCATCGGTCGAGTATTTGATAGCGAAGCTGCGCATTCTTGTTTGTAGGCATAGAGTTTATGATTATTCAATATGCAAAAATAATGATTTTTCTTCGAAAAAGCTTATATTTTTTTAAGAAACGGCATCTGTAACGTAAAAAAACAACCTTAGTATAGTAATTGTCTGTTAAGGCGTTAAAGAATGACAAATAAAAATGCATTTATGTACACTTACTTCTGATAGGAACTTACCAATTTATATTAGCTATTTTTTTAGTTTCAATACATTTCTATGGCACATATAAGTAAGTGTTCATTGGTGACAGATGACAGATATGACAGCTATATTCTAAATATATACTATTTATTATATTATAATATATATTTATTTTTTTCTTTCCTGCCCGCGCGCGTAGGGATTTTATAAAAACATGTGTCACAGGTGTCATGTGTCACATAACGAAGGCTGTAGGATTTAGTACTGTAAGCCCTGATACTCTACCATTGCACATATCACCTCGTACCACGTTTTTTATTGGTGCCATTTTATGGTAGCTCTGATGCAGCAAAGGTAGTTATAATCAGTGAAAAACAAGCAGGAAATAGCAGAATTGTGATGATGAAACATCGAATTAGTCCTGTTTTATAGAAAAAATTGATGTAAAGCGCAATAACATGGATAATTATTTCCGTAATCTATCTTGATTATCCAAGATAATTTTTACCTTTGTAAATTAAGAAAAACATTGGAAGGATATGGCAAAGAAAGACATCAATCGCATCAAGATAGTTTTGGTTGAAAACAAAAGGACAGCAAAGTGGCTGGCTGACGAATTGGGTAAAGACCCGGCAACCGTGAGCAAGTGGTGTACCAACAGTTCGCAGCCAAGTCTCGAAACACTTGTGCAATTGGCAGAAGCACTCGATGTTGATATGCGCTCGCTCATCGTGCAGACAAAGAAAAGTCGCATTGAGATAGAAGCGGAAAAACTTCTTAATATCTCATCAAACCAGTAAGGCGAATACAATTAGAAGATTATGACAACAAAGGAAATTGACGAAAAATCGTTATATAACGCACACCGTCTCTATGAGTCGGGCGATATAGATAAAATTCCAGTTGGAACGACAGTAGGTCTTCAGCAGATACACAATTATCTGTTTGATGGTCTATACCCGTTTGCCGGCGTCATCCGCGATAAGAATATAACCAAAGGGGGTTTTCGTTTCGTCAATACCCTCTATCTTGAAGCAGCCCTCTCTGCTGTGGAGAAGATGCCAGAAGACACTTTCGAGCACATTATCGAGAAATATGTTGAGATGAACGTGTGTCATCCTTTCATGGAAGGCAATGGCCGTTCCACACGCATTTGGCTCGACATGATGCTTAAGCGCACATTGGGTAAGGTTGTCAACTGGCAGTATGTGGACAAAGACCAATACCTCTCGGCCATGGAGCGCTCTCCCATCAACGACCTCGAACTGCGTTATCTCCTCTCGCAGAACCTCACTTCAGATACGGAGAACCGTGATGTGATATTCAAGGGAATAGAGCAGAGCTATTACTATGAGGGGTATGAGAAGTAAATCATTAATGGTATTTCGTTTTTAAGCACTTTTTAAAATAGTAATCTATGACGGTTAATAATAGTTCCCAACCTAATCAACTCAAAAAGGATAAATCTTCATTAACGAATGAACAAAGGAAACTCTTCGACATTCTTGTTGAAGACAAGCTGGATGATTGGAGAACATATTCAAAACGCACCAATATAGGCATTTGGAAAAGTGTGATAGAAAAGTATCCTGAAACAGCTCATTTTATATATGAACTTATTCAAAATGCTGATGATGCGCTTGCTTCAGAAGTTACTATCTTTTTGTTTAAAGATAAACTTGTGTTCAAACATAATGGGAAACGTCAATTTTCAATAACAGATGCAAGGGAGCAAATTGGTGTTATTGGGGATATTAATTCTATTACGTCAGTAGCATGTTCAACGAAAAAAGATGAAGAACATACTATAGGTAAGTTTGGAGTTGGTTTTAAGTCTGTATTTCAATATACGGATGTTCCATCTATTTATGATGATACCTTTTGGTTTAAGATTGAAAACTATATGGTCCCCATTTTGCTGGATTCAGACCATAAACTCCGTCAACCAGGCGAAACGCTTTTTGAGATTCCTTTTAAGAATCCTGAAAAGGCATATTCTGAGATTTTGGATAGATTGCAGAATCTCAATATGCCAACATTGTTCCTTCCTCACGTCAAGATTATAACATGGAAAGTTGATAGCTCAGACGAAGTTCATGAATATTCCAAAAAGGAGTTACAGTCAAATGAGCGATATGGTATCAAGTATGAACTATGTCGTATCCATGATTATAAGCAAAGTCAACTATTGTATTTGTTTCATAGAGATTATACCACGTCTGAAGGTGCTTATAATATAGGCGTTGGATATTTTCTGAATTCAGATGGAAGCCTTGATGTTCAAACTAAGAGAAAAATATATTGCTTTTTCCCGACAAGTGAAACTTTTGACAGCTGTTTTGTGAGCCATGCACCATTTCTATTGACAGACAATCGTGATAGAATAAAAGAATTTGAAAATGTCAATAAAGAGTTCTTACATGGTATAGAAGAATTAGCAGCAGATGCGTTGTTATGTCTTAGAGATATAGGAATATGTCGAAATGCTCAAATGATTGAAGAAAGGAATAAGTCAATGATAAGTAAACAAAACTTGTTGTTGACAGACAATTTGTTCCATATTCTCAATATAGAATCAACAACAGAAAGAAATGTTGATTTAAAACAATGTTTTTTTGATAAGATAAGAGAAGAACGATTGTTGCTGAATCGTTCTCTGGACTATGTATCACCTTCTGAAGTATATTCTACAACAAAAGAATTAGAGAGTTTGCTGTCCTCTACACAACTTCACTTATTGTGTGAAAACAATAATATAGATTTTTTATACCTGAAAGGTTATAGGTCCGACTTTAAGGAAGACATAAAAAAAAGTTTGAATATTTCTCTTTTTGGTAACAAGTCGTTGGCTTGTTGCTTAACATCTTCGTTTATGGACGAACAGCCAATTGAGTGGGCAAATCGCCTTCTTACATATATTGAAGAAAATGCAACAAAACTATGGAAAGTAAATGGCGTTGCAGTGCGTGATTTTGGAAAGAATTATTGGGGGCAAACAACTGATTCTTGGAAAGATTTAAAATTTAGATTTGCTTCTATCGTTAGGACACAAAATGGTGAATGGGTGGCGCCATATACTCTTTAAAAAAAAAGGGCAAATGTATGTTTACCATATAAAGGCTTTGAGGATGCTGGAGAAAATACATTTGGAAAAGTAATTGATAATGACTTTTTCAAAAAACATGAAGCTTTTTTCCGCGGTATAGATTTAAAAGAACCAGATATAGCTGATTATATAGAAAAAACTTTGCTTGTTCGCTATGAGAATGATAGAAAATTAAGCGAGGAAGTTTTATTAAAGGATTTCAAACTTATATATAATTTAGTGCATGGTCAGAATAACACTAAATTAGTTGAAGTATTGAAGCAAAAATGGAGATTGAAAGTTATTGGATGTATAGATACAACTTTGTGTAAAATAGAAGCGTTGAATATCCCCAATGAAACGTTTGTCACTTTCGTAAAGGGAAATTCCGCTGTTCAGTTTGTAGATTGTGCCTTTTATGCAGAAGGCCTGGGATTGTCACGTGAAGAAGTAAAGAATTTCCTAACCCTGCGTTTCTGTATGCGAAGTTTGCCTAAAGTAATATCAATTATAAACTCTTATTGGAGATGGAGTTCTGAGCAAAACTTTCCACAAGAAGTATTGGAATTTTTGAATAATAGTTACTTGTCAAAGAGTTATACTCCAGAATTTGAAGATTATTTTTTGGAAGGATATAATATACGAAACTGTACGGCAGAATGGTCTCATTGCTATTGGAAAATAATTATTAAAAATGGTGTTGAAAAATATGCTTTAGGAACTTTGAAATACAGTCTGTATAGAGAAAGATACTCTCATGAAAAGTCATTTGAAAGTACTTATTTGTCAAAACTTAAAAATGACAAATGGATAGTAAAGGATAATGGTACAACCTGCAGACCTTCTGAAATTTCTTTATATGAATTCCATCAGTTAGGATACGAAGAAAATCAATGCATTGAGAAAGTCTTGGGATTCTTAGATGATGTACTTGCTGAAAAGAAAAAAGAAGAGAAGCGTATTGCCGATGAAAAAGAAAGAAGTGAGCATGACAAATATTTGAAAGAAATCTCTGATAAGAATATAGATAATGAAACATTAAAAGCTTTTATTTGTGCCAATGACAAAGGTGTGAATGTAGAAGATTTGCTAAATTTAGCTATTTCCGTTCAAGATAAAGGTGTGCCTATCAATGATATGTTTCAAAATATTGTATGTGCACATGAAGAAGGAATAAATGTGATGACATCCTTAAACCATGCAATATCTGAAAAGAAGGAAGTTGATTCTATAGACAATTCGATTCAGATTGATGGTACGAAATACCTACATAATAAACAGACTATATCCAATGTCTCTTCGCTACTTGATATAGCAAATAAAGTCGGTGATGAGAATCTTCCTTATGTTGCTGAAAATATAGATAGCTTTATGCATTGGCTGGATGACGAAGAAAAGTTGCCTTCTATGGTGCGTCGTATAGTGAGTTATATAGGCAAGAAAATCTATGAGCAATATCTTATAAGTGCAGGAGAAGAGTACGAAGTAATAAACGATGAAATTTCTTGTGGTGATTTTAATATTGGAAATGGAGAAAAGTATGTGAGTGTCATTTCTACTCTGAAGACTATATCCGACAATAAAATTCCGATAGGTATTACTGCAGCACAAAATGTGTTCTTGAGAAGTCATCCTAATGTACAAATACGGATTGTCAGAATATCTTTAAAAGACATAATGGTTATTCCCCAATATGAGCACATCGTTGCTATTTATGGAAAAGAGGATGAGCCAAATATGAATGATAGATTACGTAAACAATGTGATGAGTTAGCGGAGAATTATTGGAAAGGTGCTGATATTGCAGAGTTTGATGCCGTTTCTCCTGAGTACTCAATTAAAATCGAACGTAAACTTAGAAAATAATGTTATCTATAGCACAACAAATATATTATAAATGGGATATTTGCCATAAGAAATCGATGTCTGACGATAGTCGGTTTACTGGAGTCTTGTCTGAATCAAAAGTGGATCTAAATCCCCATCAGGTAGAAGCGGCTTTGTTTGCTTTTAAATCCCCACTTAGTAAAGGGGCAATTCTTGCTGATGAGGTCGGTTTAGGAAAAACGATTGAAGCAGGGATTCTATTGTCTGAGTTTTGGGCAGAACATAAGAGGCATATGCTTATTATTGTGCCTGCTTCTTTAAGAAGCCAATGGAGCATGGAACTATTGGAGAAATTCTATCTTCCATCATTGATTTTGGAACGTAGCTCTTACGATGCACTTGCTGGCAAGACAGAGAATCCTTTTCTGACAGACGACAATATCATAATATGTTCATACCAGTTTGTAGTTGCTCATGCAGACGAACTGTCAAAAGTTATGTGGAACATTGTCATAATAGACGAGGCTCACAAACTGCGAAATGTCTATAAGAAGGGTAATGTTATGGCAAGTGCTTTAAAGGAAACATTGCGTCCGTTCAAAAAAGTATTGCTTACAGCTACTCCATTACAAAATAATCTCAAAGAATTGTATGGATTAATAAGTTTCATTGATGATGGATTCTTTTCTTCTGCACAAACATTTGAAGATCAATACAATTCTGTTTCAATTAGAGATAACTCCAGATATGGAGAGCTAAAGTCGAGAATATCTCGTATATTACATCGTACTTTGAGAAGTCAAGTAATTGAATATGTGAAATACACAAAGCGTATTCCATTCGTACAAGAATATACTCCTTCAAAAATAGAAAACGATTTATACGAGGCTGTTAGTGGTTATTTATTCCGTAAAGGCACGTATGGAATTCCGGAAAAGATACGCCCGTTAATGTCCTTGCTTTTTAGGAAAATAATGTCATCATCAGTTTATGCTCTGTCTTTCACCCTTAAAAGTACTATTGCTCGTCTGGAGAGAATGAAGGAAGAGGGACGACAGTTTCTTAATGTACAGTCATTATTAAATGATTTGGAACGTGTTGACCAAACGGATGATGAAGACACTTACGAAACTGTAGAGCTATCAGAGCAAGAAAAATGTTCAATTGACACAGAAATAGAAGAACTTCAGCGATATGTGTCAATGGCAGAAAATATTTCATGTGAGACAAAAGCTCAAGCTTTGTTGGCGGCTCTTACATCATCTTTTGATAAGGTTGAAAACATAGGAGGACGACGAAAAGCGCTAATTTTTACAGAAAGTCGTAGAACGCAGGATTATCTTAAGGATTTTTTCGTAAAGAATGGTTTTGAGAATAAGATAGTCTGCTTTAATGGAACTAACAATAGTAAAGAGGCCAACGGAATTTATAATAGTTGGCTATTGAAACATACAGGAACATCTTATGTGACAGGTAATGTACAAATAGACAAAAAGCAGTCATTGGTAGATTATTTTTGTGATACGGCTGAGATAATGATTGCAACAGAAGCAGGTGCAGAAGGTATAAATCTTCAGTTCTGCTCTTTAGTAATTAATTACGACTTACCTTGGAATCCACAAAGAATAGAACAACGAATAGGACGCTGTCATCGTTATGGTCAAAAGCATGATGTGGTAGTTGTGAATTTCGTTAACAGGCTAAATGCGGCAGATTGCCGTGTATATGAATTGTTGTCCACAAAGTTTAATTTATTTGATGGCGTTTTCGGTTGTAGTGACGAGTTATTGGGCTCTATTGATTCAACATTTGATTTGGAGGGCCGGCTTGGTTCTATTTTGCGTATATGTAGAACAGAAGAGGAAATTAATAATGCTTTCGACTCTTTGCAAAAAGAGTTGGAGAATGTAATAAAAGAGAGAATCTCTAATACTAAAAAGACGTTGTTGGAAAATTTTGATGAAGACGTTGTAAGTAAGCTGAATGTGAGGAAAAATAAAGACTTGGCAAGGATTGACAAATATATTGGACATTTTTGGAAATTGACTCAATTTGTTTTAAATGGACGAATCTCAGATATTGATAATAAATCCTTGTCTTTTGTGTTGAACGAAGACATTTCGCATGAGATAAGGAAAGGAGATTATTCTCTTGATAAAAATGAAGTAGGAAAAATACAGGTAAGGGTTACAAACTCCATAGGAAATTATATACTAAAGCAAATTCAAGAAAAGGAAAGTATTGAGAAAGTGGTCTTTGATTTATCATCTTGCCCTTACAAATCAGTTCTTCTGGAAAACTATTCAGCTTTTGAAGGGTGGCTTGTCGCTTATGAGGTAACTGTTTCTAATGAATATGACAACGAGGAATCTATTATATTTTGTGTTATTACTGATGAAGGACATATTTTGCCTTCAGAATTTGGGTCTAAATTATTGGAGCTTAACGCCAAAGACCATAATAAGTGTGATATGCCAGAATCAGTAAAAAAACAAATTACTACAGTCCTTAATGAAAATATAGAGAAATACAAATGCAAGATTAATGCAAGAATGGAGGAATTTGCCAATAATGAAATTGAAAAATACGAATTGTGGGCAAATGATCAGCTTGTACCTCTACAAAATCAAATAATAGAGATTAGGAAGGAAAAGGATGCATTGCATAAGCAGGTTAGAAAAGAAAGAAATGTTAAGGAAAAGTTATTGCTAAAGAAGAAAGAGACTCTTTTGGCTGATAAGTTGACTAAAATACAACGTAGTTATTTTGATATGGAAGATGAATACAATAAGGATGTTGACCAGATGACAACAAAGTTATTGGAATCATTGGAATGCAAATATGGTAAGCAACTTTTATTCTCTGTCAGATGGAGTTTTGTATAACTTTTACACAAAGAAGCTATTGAGAATATGATTAACGGCAAAAGTAAATATACCAACTTTGACTAATACATCCGTCAAGGTGAGCCGAATCAAAAGGAGAAGGCCTCCATTGGGCAGACGGCAATCGGACTGCAGGCTGTGGATGGCTTGCAGACTTCTGATTACCTGAAGGTTACTGCTTGTAAGCACATTGAGGGCGAGATTGATATTGATGAAGCTCGCGAACTGATAAGAAGCTATTATCAGTCGAAGACTCAGCGTGAGCCAGATGATGCCGAGAAGCAAGAGGCGGATAAAGTCTCGGCCAACATCACCAAGATACACCCGTACAACTGCGGTATTCACAATTCTCTATCTACGCTCTATTGGTTTCAAGG
>ERZ808252.530-NODE-530-length-36229-cov-3.882070_pt1 | contig 36229 bp, 21 predicted proteins | sample MGYA00521242_ERZ808252 | MGnify/ENA primary metagenome ERZ808252 (study PRJEB31516, sample SAMN03275581) | gut metagenome | biome: mammalia-associated habitat; material: feces | host: Papio cynocephalus | place: Kenya | collected 2012-08-07 ...
AGTAATTTGTATGGCCCATATACTAAATCTCCATTAAATATTGTCTTTAAAAATTTAGCCGATTATGCTTTTCATTTTACAATAAATGAAGCTAAAGCTAGAACAAAAGAAGGACGGATTGAATTTGGGGACATTGAATTTTATAAAGATATTTATTATAAAAATAAATATCTTAATCAAAGGTGGAATAGTAATGATTTAATTACTGACACCGATAAGATTAATAAGTCCAATACTCCTATTGGATTTAAAGAAAATACAAATAATATATTTGATAAATATTACAATTATTTTAATGATATAGTATTTGCATAAAATTTATAGGCGGAGAAAACTCTCCGCCTATTATTTTTTGTTCATTTAACTTTATAATAAATATAAAACTGTATGGAGGTAAATTATGAATAATAATTATCTTTATGAATCTGTTCTTACAGATAATGATAAAAACACTTTAAAAAAGAATAATATTGAAATTATAAATAATTTTAAAGCAAATGATAATAAAAATACTATAGTAGATATTTCCTCAAATAAATTTAAATCCGATGAAGCATTTATTAGATTTATACAGAAAATACTTCAGGATACTGAAAAAGAATTTGGAAATAGAATTATTTATATCCCTATAAAACATTTAGATTCTAATAATATTGAAGGTGATAGAGGATATGTCGGTGCTATCATACGATATATGAAAATCTCTAGTGTAGATTTTCGCAATAGATTTCCCAACACTGTTTTTATTTTTTATAATGAAATTAAAGAAACCCTCCCTGTTTATACAGATAAATATAAGTCTACTGAATATAACCAGTTTAAAAATCTTATAATTACTTTAATAAAAAATAATGAGAGTTCTAAGCCTAATATTAATATGGTAGCATCTCAACAGCCTGTAATATTGAGAAAATCTACAGAAGATGATAAATCTCCTGTAAAAGATGTAAAAGTAGAAAAGAATATTGATATCGAAAAAACTGAAGCTAAGAATAAAAAAGAAGATGAATTAGTTACTAATATTGTCAATAATGTAGAAGATTCTGATAATGAAGAAGAAGCTTATGAAAATATTGAAAATGATGATAATTTTAAAGCTGCTTTAATGGATCTTGATGCTGAAGATGATGGTAAACCCAAGTTCAATGCTACTCGTCAAAATAGAATGAATACTCTTAGTAAAGAGCTTCTTAAGAAAGAAGTTCATGGAAAAACTATAGAAGAAATTATTTCTAATGATAAAGATGATGAAATTGAATCGACTTCTATGAAAATTAATTCTATTAATGATGAGTGGAAAGATGTTAAATTTATTAATTTCCAAAAGAAGTATGATATAAATTTCGATATACTCAATATTCTTAAGTCCTTACATGACATGAGCTATCCTATAGATATAATTAATATTGAGGTTGAAGATACTTCTACAAATATGGATTATATTTATACATATAGAGTGGAGACTGAAGATGGATTTGGTAAGAGATCTACTCTTACATTTGATATTCCTAAATTTAAGAATAATAGATTTATGAGACTTAGGGGTAATGAAAAGATTATGTCTGGTCAGTTACTTCTTCTTCCTTGTATTAAGACTGATGAAGATACCGTGCAGTGCGTATCAAACTATAACAAGATATTTATTAGACGTAAAGGCGCACTTTCTAAATCATATCCATCATCTGATAGATTTCTTAAAGCAATTAAAAAACTTGGAAATCAGGATAAGAATATTAAAGTAATAGTTGGAGACAATACAACTATCTGCTCTAAGTATGAACTTCCTGTTGATTATATAGATATATGTAGTCAAATTACAAGAATAGAAACTTCTGATAAAATTTATTATTTTAATCAGGATGAATACTATTCTAAATATAAAGCTGATTCTTCTCTTGGAATTCCTTATTGTGTAAATAGAAATACTGGTGAAGTTTATTACGTAAAAATGGATGATGATGGTAATATTTTAATGAATAATGCTCCTATGCTATTATCTGATATTATCTCTAATGAAATATCAAATGCTAGTGATAAATTTAGAGAAATTTTATCTGTTACAAAGGTATCTAATACATTAAATTATTCTGAAGCTAGTATTCTTTCAAATAAAATACCACTTATAGTAATACTTGGATATACACTTGGTAGTTTGGATGTTATTGCTCATAGAATGAAGATTGATCTAGACGAGGATGATAAAAAGTTTAGTAATCCATCTAGAATTAAATTTGCAGATACAACTTTGTATTATCAAACCACATATCCTGCAGCTATGTTATTTAATGGATTAAATGCATGTAATACTGAAATGTATAATTTGAAAGATATGTCTAGCAGATCTACATGGCTAGATTTTCTTGATAGTTTTGGTGGACGTATACTTTCTGATGGTCTTGATAACTTTGCTGATCTTTTCCTTGATCCTATAACTAAAGAAGTTTGTAAGCATGTTGGTATTCCTTCCGATTATGCAGGGATGCTCTTATATGCTAATAGTCTGCTTTCTAATAATAAGTATAATAGACATACTGATATATCCGGTAATAGATATAGAACTAATGAGCTTATTGCTGGTTACTTCTATAAAGCTATTTCTAGAGCTTATGTAGAATATAAAGCTCAGGTTAAACGTGGTAGAAAAGTTGGAATTAGTATGAAAAGAAGTGCAGTTATTGATTGGATATTTGAAGATCCAATGACTTCTGATCTTTCTATACTTAACCCTCTTCTTGAAATTGAAGCTGCAAATGAAGTATCTTTTAAAGGATTGTCTGGTATGAATGATAGTAGATCTTATTCTCTTGATAAACGTACTTATGATGATTCTATGAATAATAAGCTTGCTCTTTCTACTGGCTTTGCTGCAAATGTCGGTATTAATCGTCAGACTACTATTGATATGGATATCACTGGTAAGCGTGGTTATATTAAAGATTCTAAGAATGATGATAAATCTGTTACTAAATCTCTTAGTATGACTGAAGCAGTTACTCCTTTTGGTACTACTCATGATGACCCATTCCGTTCTGCAATGACATTTATTCAGACTTCTAAGCATTCTATGAGAGTTGGTAAGTCTATGCCTCTTCTTGTTACTAATGGTGCAGATGAAGCTATGCCTTACATATCTTCCGATACATTTGCTTATAAGGCTAAAGAGAATGGCAAAGTTATTGAATTGACTAAGGATTATATGGTAGTAGCATATGATAAAGCCGTTATTACTGACGATAATAAATCTTATCTTAATGAATGTATTGATCTTAAGAATGAAGTAAAGAAAAACTCTGATGGTGGATTCTTTATTACTCTTAAACTTGATACTGATCTTAAAATTGGAGATATATTTAAGAAGGGTGATATTATTGCATATGATAGATCTTCATTCTCTGATAAAGTTGGTGAAGATGATAATCTTGCATATAATGTAGGAGTACTTGCTAAAGTTGCAATAATGAATACTGATGAAGGATTTGAGGATTCAACTTCTGTTTCAACTTGGCTTTCTGAAGCTATGGCTACTGATGTAGTTGTAGAAAAGGAAACCGATGTATCTAAGAATGCTAATATTTATCAGCTTGTAAAGATTGGCGATGCTGTACAGGAGGGTGATCCTCTTATTACTATGCAGAATTCTTTTGATGAGAAAGATGCAAATATGCTTCTTAAGAATATTACTGACCCGAGCTTTGTATCTGATCTTGGTAGAGTTAGAGTTAAGAGTAAATATACCGGAGTTATTCAGGATATTAAAATATATCGTACTTGTGATATAGAAGAAATGTCTGATTCTCTTAAGAAAATTGTAACTGAATACGAGGATAAGATTAAAGCACAGAAGAAACTCTATGAGAAATTTAAAGCTCCTGGAGCAAATCTTCTTGATCCTGATTATAAGATGGAAGCTACTGGAAAGATGAAGAATAATCCTGATGGAGTTAAGATAGTATTCTATATTAAGTATAATGATAAACTCTCTGTTGGAGATAAGGTGGTTGCTCAGTCTGCAAATAAGGGAGTTATCAAAAATATATTCCCTAAGGGATATGAACCTTTCTCCGAATTCCGTCCAGAAGAATCTATTCATGCATTATTTGCTGCTAGGTCATTTAATGCTCGAATGGTTACATCTGTTTGGGTATCTGGAGCAATTAATAAATGCATGATAGAACTTGATAGAGCTGTTAAAGATATTATGGGTATTGATGCTGATACCAAACTTGAAGATATGTGCTAATCAAAACAATATTGAAGGACGTTAAATAGCGTCCTTCAATACTTTTTCTATCTAAAAACATATAATTAAATACATTTAAGAAAGGAGGGATTTGGTTATGGTAGATGTAGGATATCTTTCACCATTTATCATAATAGTAATCTACATAATCGCCGAGATATATAAGAGAGTTTTTGCAAAGAAAACTGCTTATAAAAATTGGCTTCCTATTATTTGTGCAATTCTCGGTGGTGTAATGGGCTTCCTGATCTATAAATTTTATCCTCAGGGAATTGTTCAGTATGCAGATAATGCTATTGGAGCTATAGGTAATGGTGCGTTCTCTGGTCTAGCTGCTACTGGTTGTAATCAGATCTATAAGCAGATTAAGAAATTTAAGCTTGAACTTTTTGAGCCTGAAGATGATACCACTACTTATAGTGATAATTCTAATAATGATACTAATGGAGATGCTTAAGAATGAAAACATATGTACATTCCGCTTATAAGTTTGTCAATGTAATAGAAGTTCCTAGAGACGAGATATCATATGTTGATTTTACTGCATGTAAAGAGCCTAGGGAAACCTTAGGCTCTTTTTATAATAGACAGCAGAAGAAACCTGATATTCTTATCAATGGTGGATTCTTCTCTATGGCAAATGGAAATCCGGTATTTAATACTATTGATGAAGGTATTGTAAGATCTAATAATACTAATTATAGAATCGGTATTGGTGTTTCTTATGATGCTATAAATGAACTTAAATTTGGTAATCTTAACGATGGAACTAGATGGAAGGACTTTCTTTCTGCTTATCCTGTTCTTCTTAATGGAACTGGTCCTATTACTAAATTTGACTATGCTAAAGAAATAGATTATTGTGCTGTACGTTCTTGTATTGGATATAATGATACTACAGTATTTATAGTTCATGTAGGAAAACCTGGTCTGAGATTCGCTCAGTTATCTGAACTCCTTGATAATATTGGTGCTAAGTTTGCTGTTAATCTTGATGGTGGAGGAAGTGCTAGAGTTCTTATTAAGGGTAAGGTATTTGGTAATCCTACTGAAAATAGACAGGTGGATAATGTAGTCGCTTTTTATCTTAAGAATGCTATTGCTGATAAGAGTAATAATCTTGCTGCTGATAAATCTTATATTCTTTATACTGTAAAGTCTGGAGATAGTTGGTGGAAGATTGCTGCTGTAAATCTCGGTGATGGAAATAGATATAAAGAACTTCTTACATTTAATGGAATGAGTTCTGCAAATGCTAAGCTTTATCCTGGCATGCAGATTAAGATTCCTATGAAAGAAACTCTTTATACTATTGTAGCTGGAGATAGTTGGTGGTCTATAGCTGCCAAAACAATGGGATCTGGGTATAGGTATTCTGAATTAGCTGCTTATAACAATAAGAGCAGTACAAGTACACTGCATCCTGGTGATAAACTTAAAATTCCGGTATAATATATAAAATAAACCATGGTAGAGTATATACTCTACCATGATTCTTTTTGCATTCGAAACATAATAATAAAAATTTGATTAGGTGAAGGAGGAAGATACACTATGCCAACTATTAGTGCAAGCTCCTATGTAAGAAATTTAGGAAAGTCTGTTGGATATATGGCTATCGATAGCTTAGGCAGTAATATTGATGCTATTAAGTCATATATTGAAAAATTGGATGATGGTTGTAAAACTATCTATAAAACTTTTGCTAGAAAAAGAGAATCTGAAACAAAGAAATCTCTTACTAGTATTGTTAAAAATTCAGATCTATATAAAAATACTAATCAGCTCTTTAAGAATGCATTCTCAGATTTAAAGACTGGTAATATTTATAACAAAGAACGGAAAGATGAAGTTGATTCTGCTTCATTTGGCGGTGGATTAGATTTTGATTTTTCTTTTGATGATAATGATTTTTCATTCTCTGATTCATCTAGTTCATCTTCTAATAGTAATAGTGAATCATCCTCTTCTGATAATAATGATGATTTTAATACTAGCACTATTAAAAGTATAATTAATACTGGATATCAGCAAAGTATGGCTACCACTGCTGCTGGAGAATTCATTGCTAAGCATAATAAGGTAAATACAGGTCTTATTATGAATCAAATGAATTCTAATAATACAAGAGTACTTAGTGGTATTGGTACAGTATATAATGAAATTAAAGCTACTAATAAATTTTTAAATACTAATATTCTTGCTCATCTTGAAAATACAAAAAGATATCAGGATACTACAATAGAAATGCTTCGTAAAATGAGTACTTCTATAGATGAGATGGCTGATATTCAGAAATCTATCTATAGACCTAAAAATAGTAAATATAGTAGTTATTCTGATGATGATATATCTTCTATTATGGATTATAATGGAATAATGGATCCCAAAGAATATTTTAAATTAATTAAGAAAAATATTCAAAAGATGAAAAGTGATAATATGGTTGGCAGTATGCTAGGAATGGCTGGTAGTCTTACTGGTGCTACTAAACCTGCTGACTTTATAAAGATGATATCTGGTAGTCCAATATCAGGTCTTTTAGGATTAATTCTTAGTAGTAAATTGGATAATAGTGCATTTGGTAAGAGTCTTAAGGACTTTAATTCTACTATTGCATCTTTCTTCCCTAGTATGCTAAGTAAATTTGATAGAAATTCAGATAATAAGTTATTTAGTTTTATATCTAAAATACTTGGTTATACTCCTGATAGTAAAGCTAGAATAAATACAGCTAATTATGAAAAGGGTCCTGTCCCATTTGATGGAATTACTCGTAAAACTATAAATGAAGTAATACCTGGATATCTTGCTAGAATTGAATCTGCTCTTACTGGAAGAGGAGAAAGATATTTTGATTCTGAAAGAGGAAAATGGCTATATGCTTCTTCTATAGAAAGACGATATCATAAAGAAGAAAGAGATTATATTGCTAATGCAAATTATGATATAAAGAGAGATGCCGAGAAATTATTCGGTGATGAAAATATGGTATTTTCAACTTCTCAAAAGAGATCTTTAGAGAAGAAAATAGATAATATGATTAATACTATTTATAAAGATAATGGTAGATTTGAGTCGTCTATCGATAAGGGTTGGAAATATTATGGTTTCTCATCTCCTGAAGAATTTAGATTGGTAAAGAATTCTCTTAGTAGAGATACTATTCGTAATATTGCAGCAAGTAATATGAGTGCAAGATCGGATGTAAATAGGCGTTTCAAAGATATAGCTAATGAACCTGGTTTGTATTCTATTCTCTTTAATAATACATTTGGATCTGAAGATGAAGATGATATTACTACTGGTGCTATAAAAAATATCGAAAAGAGAGCTAAAAAAGATGAAAAATATTTTGAACGCATGAAGAAATTAGGAGTTCTTAATAGTAAAGGTGAATACATTCCATCTAATGATTATAAGTCTCCTGAAATAATGAAATCATCGAATAACTCTATTGGATTCCTTAATGCTAATAGAGATAGTTATGGTAAAAATGTCTTTGATTATCTTAGAGATATTTTTAATGTAATTAGTAATAATAGAAAAGGTGGCCGTAAAGGAAGAAGAGGCTATAAACCTGTTAATCCTACTCCTTCTGGAGGATCATCTTCTGGTTCTTCATCTAATTCCTCTGAAAGTTCTGATTCCGATGGAGGAGACTCTGACCCAGACTCAGATGGGGATCTAGATTGGGAAACTATTAAGCAATATAGAGATAGTGAAAATGATACTACTAGTAATCCTGAAAATAGTTTTTATGATACTAGAATAGGTCGTTTTATTAAAGAAAAATTCGGAAATAAATTTGATAATGTTGCAAAAGTAGTTGGTGCTCCGCTCAATGCTGCAACTAAATTTATCAATAAAGCGAATAATACTATTTATAAATTCTTGTTTGGAGATAAAGAGTATTATAATGATAAGGGTGAGAAGCTCGATTCTGTTTTTGATTATATGGCTTTCAGAATGGAAAAGAGTTTTAATGAAGTCACTAATAAAATACTTGATACTTTAAAGAACAAAGTTAAACCCATTATTGATAAGTATATAAAGCCTGTTATGGACAATGTAAAAGATATTCTTTCTAGAGGTTGGAAAGGTGTAAAGAATACTGCTTCTAATGTCTGGTCTGATATTAAGTCTAAGTTTTCTAGACAGGCTGATAATATGGAAGACGGTGGAGTATCTTCTGCAGATGATTTTGAAGCTAATAGTGGAATTAAGACTTCTGCATATGGTAGAATAGCTACTAAACGTGGTCTCACCATGATATCTCCTGGTGAGATTATTATACCTGCTACATTTGATAAAAATAAGCAGCGTAAAATGGAAAAGGCTGAAAAGAGAGATAGAAATAGGATTGCTAATGCTATTGCTCTTAATGCTAAGGGAAATATCAAGGGAAGTGCTGAAGAGAAACTTAATCAGCTTAAAGGATTCTTTTCAAATATTCTTGGAGATTCTTATGATCATACTTCCAAGGTTCTCGCTGGAGGAATAGTTGGTGGTGGAGCTGGATTACTTGTAGGAAATCCTCTTCTTGGCGCAGTTGCTGGTGCAGGATTATCCATTATAAACAGTTCTGAAACTGCTAAGAAATTCCTTCTTGGAGATATGATTACAAATGAAGATGGTACTAAAGAACGATCTGGAGGAATTATTCCTAAGAGAATAATTGATGTATATACAAAAGCTGCTCCTGATATGAGTAAGTTTAGTCTTGTTGGTGGAGTTGCTGGATTACTTACTGGATTTGGCCCTCTTGGTGGTGCTGCAGTTGGTGCTGGTATTAGTCTTCTTAAAAATAATGAAACTGTACAGAATATCCTCTTTGGAGAAAATGGACTTTTTGAAAAAGAGGGAGTAGAAAAGTTTAAGAAGTTTGCAAAGAAGGCTGCTCCTCATGCTCTTATTGGAGCTGGTATTGGTGCATTAGCTGGTCCTTTTGGTATTTTAGGAAATAGTATAATAGGTTCTGGTCTTGGATTGCTCACTGCAACGGATACTTTCCATAAGGTTATGTTTGGTGATCCTGATAATCCTGAAAAGAACTCTGTTATGAAAGCCCTTAATAAAACTATACTTATTCCAGGTAAAGAAAAGATTCTTTCCATGCTCGATGAATTTAAAGACTATGCTAAAGAAAATATGCTTAAGCCTTTAAAGAATTTCTGGAATCCTTTTAAGCAAGGAATAAAGAATGTTATTCATGATATTGGATATAGTGTAGCAGATTCTATTAATGATGCATTTTCTAAATTCATAGGATTACCTGCTATGGACTTTTTCCAGGAAAAGATATTCAAACCTCTTGGAAAAGCTATAGGTGCAGTTGCTAAATCTCCTATTAATCTTGCTAAGGGCATAATTTCTGCTCCATTTAAAATGCTTGGTTCTATTGGTAATAGAATGAGAATGCATCAAATAGAAAAAGGCAAAGCTTATGATATGAGTGCTGCAGAAAGACTTGTATTCAGAAAGCAGTATTCAGATAATAAACTCTTTAATAGATTTATTTATGGTAATAAGAAGAAAGGCACTAATGGATTAGTAGGTCTTCTTAGATATTTTAATAAAGATTCTGGATTAGCAAATACTCTTGAGAAAAATAGATATTCTGAGTCTGGTAGTTTACTTAATACTATCTTAGGAAGAGATAATGCATTTGAACAGGATAATGTTTTAGCTGGACTGGATGATAATGCATTAAATATGCTTTTATCCAATACTAGTGCTATGCTTAATTCTGATAGTGATATTGGAAACCAAATGAAGTCTATTCGTAGTGGTATGCAAAATAGGCTTTCAGATTTGTTTAATAAGAGAGATGCTAATGGTAAGACTCTTTATGACAAGTTAGGGTATAAGACTCTTAATAAATTTACTAAACAAGCATTATCTGGTGAATATAATAATATTGATGAACTTAGTGAATATATTGATAGCAAGTTTGGCCTTGATAAATTTGGAGAAGATGATAGGAATAGTATAAAAAATAGTATACTTAATACTCTTAGAAATGGTCTAAGTGATTCAGAAAATGATGTAAATACGCTATATCGTCTTGGATTAACTCTAGGTGGTTCTAGGCGTGAGCAAAAAGAAATCGAAGATAAACTTTCTCAAGCATTAGGTAGAAAGATCTCTGGTAAAAGCGGTATTAGAAGTGTACGTGAAGCTATTCAGGCTGAACTTAAAGCTAGAGGAAAAAATGTTGAATCTATAACTTCTAAAGAAGAACCTAAGACTCCTGAAGAGAAAACCCAGCAAACAGTTGAAAATATTTCTAGTAAAATAGATAATTTTAATAATAGTATGCTGAATGCTATTAAAGAAGTTATTTATACAATGAATCCTAAAGCTAGACCTAAATCAGAATCTACTACAAATAATGCATCTGAAACTGCAAAAAATGTAGCAGATGGTGGCTCTAAAGTAATAAATACTATTCAAAAAGCTAATGAAAAGTCACTTAATGATAGAAGTGATGAAGATAAAGAAAAATTCTATGATCAGGATACTGGTAATGTAGTTTCTTCAGATACATCTTCTCGTGAATATAAAGAAAATAAAGAACAACATACTGAAATTAAAGAGAAGAAGGATAAAGAGAACAAAGAGAACAGCCAGAATTTTAATGATCTTATAGATAGTCTTATAGGTAAGAGAAAAGAGAGAAAGAAATCTAGATCTGGTATAGCTGGTATACTCGGTAGAATAGTAGGATTTAAAGAGAAGGTTTCTTCTCCTCTCGGAACAGTTGCTAAGATAGGAAAGAAAATTGTTGGTGGTGCATTACTTGTTTCTCTGTTTGGATATGCTTCTGAATTTGTTAAAACAAGTATTTGGCCTAAAATACAGACTTTCTTATTTGGTAAACAGAATGAAGATGGAGTAAGAAGTGGCGGATTACTTGGTGGTCTTAAGAATATATTTGTTGGTAAAGATGGTAAATCTGGAATACTTGGATCAGTATTTAACTGGTTTGGAGAAAAATTCAATGCTGTTAAGAATTGGTATTTGAATAATGGTGGATTATCTGGTCTTCTTGCTGGTGCATTAGAGAAGATTATAATTGGTCATGGTTATGCTATTCAGAACTTGGTTGCACCTGCTGTAAGTCTTATAATACAATCTCTTCCTGGTATTCTTTGGGGTACTGTAAAAGGTATTGTTAAAGGTCTTACTGCAGTAATTACTAAGAGAAAACCTGCAAATGATAATGTTACATTTACTGACTATGATACCAATGTAACTAAATATCTTAATGCTGCAAATAAAAATAATAGTAATCTTAAATCTGCTTTAACTCAAAGTACATCTACAGAACCTGGAGTTAAGAAAACTTCTAATAATTATAGCAATGTAATTAAAGCTTTTGATAGTAGCAAATCTACAAATTATAAAACTACAAGCACTTTCAATATAAATGGTGGAAATACTAGCTCTTCTAATGCTAAATTAAAATCTATTGTTGATGATATAGACGTTACCGGAATAGAAAATCCTGTGTTTAATATTACGACTGGTAAAGCAATGGAAGCAAATGATTTTGATGGAAGTACAAATAGACGTAATATTATAGGTGGAACTTATTCTACAAACCAGATTGTAACTGACGAAAATGGTAATATACTTAATGATTATACACAATATCATAGCAATGATGGCATATTATCAAAAGGTATAAAAACTGGTACAAGATTTGGATTACAAGTTCTTGCTGGAATGAATAAAGGCACTACTGTTAAAGCAGTTAAACTTGCAGGTAAAGTTGGAAAAACTGTATTTGATGCAACTAAACTTGGAAAAGCTACTAATCTTGTAGGCAAAGCTGGAAAAGCTATTGGTACTGGTATTGCAAATACTAAAACTGGTAAAGCTGTTGGTAGATTTGCTACTAATACTATAAAGAATATAGCTGAAAGTACTGGAGTTAATACTGCAAAGAAATCATTTGGTTCATTATTTAGGAAACTTTTTGAGAATATCTTTAATAGTAAAATTGGTAAAATACTTCTTTCAGGTGTTACCAAAGGAGCTGGAACAAAAGCTCTTCAAGAAGCACTTATAAAATCTGGAGAAAAACTTGCTAAACACGCAGGTACTAAATTAATTGGAAAATCTGCTTTAAAACTTGCTAATGTACTTTCTAATGCAACTCCTCTTGGTATAGCTTTAGGTGTTGTCGACTTCTTATGGGGTATGACTAATGCTGAAACTATTATGGGAGTAGCAAAAGGTGGATATAATATTAGTTTTGGTATTAGAGTAATTTGCGGATTAACTAATTTTCTTACTAATAGATTCTTGCTTGGACTTATTCCTGCATCTACAATTATGGATATATTTATTGATGGTATTCTTCCTGCATTTGGTATGGATTTGACTGAGCTTAAGGATGCTAGAAGTAATTATAATCAGGTGCTTAATGCTTGGAATAAGGAGCATCCTGAAGAAACTTATGATAATCTTGAAGATTTCAATAAGAGAAAGAAAGCTCCTTGGTATAAACGTGTAGGAAATTGGTTTGGTAATATCTTTGGAGTTAAAGACAAAGAAGTTGAAGCTGTAATAAATAAATCTAATGGCAATAGTAGAACTACTTCTTCTGGAACGTCATCTGCTCTTGGTATAGGTAGTGCTAGAACTACAAATGCTGGTAAAGCTCGTGGACATATTTATCAGCATGATCCTGCTATAAAGAATATGAGATATGGTAATAGTACATTAGGAGAATCTGGTTGTGCTCCTGTGGCTGTTACTAATGCATTAAGACGTCTTACTGGTAGAGGTGATCTTAATCATGCTATGAGCTATGCAGAAGCTAATGGTATGGTTTCTAAGAATGGCACTTCTATGAATTATTTCAATTCATATCTTGCTGATAATGGAATATCTACAACTAATACTAATAGTGCATCTGATGCATTGCAAGCTATTAAGCAAGGTAAGCAGGTAATAATGTTTGGTAAGGATAATTCTAATAATGGAATGCCATTTGGAACTACTCCTCACTTTATTACTGCTACTGGATATGATAGAAATGGAAATGTTATAGTAGAAGATCCTGATCTTCCTAGTGGATCTACTAAATATAATAAATCTAAGATAGCTAATTCTATGAAATCTTCTGTTATTATTAATGGCAGAAAGAATATAGGAAAAGGTACTGAATCTGCAGATTCTTCATCAGCCGAAGATACTAGCACAACTAATAAATTATTTAGTCAAATAGGTAATCTTGGAACTAATATCATGAAAAAGATGTATGGTGGATTGTATGATGCTATGTATGGAGATGGGGATGATACTTCTTCATCATCTGATTCTACAGCTAATACATCAAGTAATAGTAGTGGCAAAATATCTCTTGTTAGCAATAAGAAATCTAATACTATTACATCAATGGATGTGAAAGGAAATAGTAATGCTGAAAAGATTTGGAATTATCTTAGATCAAAAGGATTTAGTAAGGCTGGAGCTGCTGGTATTATGGGTAACTTCAGAATGGAGTCAGCTTATAAACCTTATGCAGTGGAAGCTACGGAACTTAAGAAATTAGGATATACTGGTGGTAACTCAGATACACTAATGCGTAAGTTTACAGATGATCTCCAGAATGGTAAGATTTCTAAGGATACATTTGTAAATACTTATTTTGGTTATGGATTACCGCAGTTTACTTATAATACTTGGAAAGAGCAGCTTTATGATGCTACTGTTGGACAAGGTAAGAAAATAGATTCTATTCCTAACCAGTTGGATTATCTTACTGGATCTTGGAATAAATATTGTGGTGGTCTTGTCAATAGACTTAAGAATGCTAAGGATCCTGGTGAGGCAGCTATTGATGTTCTTCATAGTTATGAAATGCCTAACTGGAAATCTGTTAAGCAATATTTGTATGACAATGAGAGAAAGGCTTATGCTAAAGAAGCTTATAATGCATTTGCAGTTGGTAGTGGGCGAGCTCAACGTTCTATTGATCAAAATAGAATGTATGCCGATGATAATAGAAATATTATCGGAAGTGGCTCCGCTAATACTACATCTAATGCAAATACATCTATTAGCTATGATAGCTTCTTGAATACTATAGTATCTATACTTCTTAAGATCTCTGATAATACTGCTCTTCTTAATAAAGTACTTGAGATACTTTCTAAGAATTTTGGTATTGATATAGATGAATCTGATATAGATGCTGCATCAAGAAAGACTAAGCTTCAGACTAAGGCTGCTTTGAATGAACTTGTTAAACGTAACTCTGGAAATACTGTAAACATTTCAAAGCTTCTTAATAATCAGAGTAATGAATATATTATCAGTGCAATGTCTGAATTAGCAAGAGAGTAAAAAAATTATGGTTGGAAGGGTATATTTATGCCCTTCCAACAATTATATAATTATATTGAATTAAAAAGGAGGATATCTATGCAGTACATATGGGAATCAATGGGAAAAGCAAATAAAGATAATCCTTGCATAGGCTATAAATGTGAAAAAGATAAAGATGGTAAATATGTAGCAACTGTAATGGCTGGCGGTAGCGTAATAGGTACTAATATATCAAAAGACACATTACTTAAGACTATAGATGGTGCAGCATATCATAATTTTTCAGAAGAACCTGTGAAATTAAAATCAGTTGGTTATAATACTAATGGTAGTGTAGAAAGTACTCTTGATATAGAATCTGATCAAATTGGATTTACTCAACGAGATAATCTGCTTCCTATACCATTTAGAAATGGATCATATATAGTAGTTTCAAATCCACTTCCTACGGCATATTATACAGATATGATAATCTGTTTATGTAAGAATTCAGATGATTTATTTATCACAAATGTAAGTGGTGAAACTAAATTTAGTACCAAGTTATCATGCTATTTTTCTGATTCTAATGATGTAAGTATTATTACATCAAATTCAGATGAGCCTACTCAATCTGAAACTTCTGTTGGCGAAAGTGATGCAGAAGGAACTGGATATAGGCCTACATACGAAAGTATGTTTGGTGATGCTGCATATACTAGTAGAATTACCGATCTTGATACTGAAGATTTTGCCAATATAAATAATATATCTGGTGTATTTGGATTGCCATATCAATTTCTTCCTGAAGCTGATGTAAGACTTAGTGCTGAAAATTCTAGCACTCTTCTTCCTTCTATAGGATATGAGTATGCTGAAAAGATAGTAGAAAGAATTCCACTACTTCTTATAGCTCCTGGTAGAGCTAGTTTTATGACTAAATATAGTAAAACAGAAAAGAAAAACTTTGTATCACAATTCATTTCAAGTGTAGCAAATGGATTTGATTTTAATGAAAATACTCTTTCTGATCTTACAGAGTCTAATGGTAGGTATTATACATTCCAATATGCAGATGATTATTATAAATACTTAAATCCTATGTGTAGAATAGCATCTATATATCTTGGTATAGGAGATATTAAACTTCCTGGTGCTAGTAATGTACTTAAATATATGAACTGGGAAGAATATACTAATGCAGGAATAAGAAGTATTTCTGATGTGGGTACATTCAATTCTATTCCATTCTATTTAAATACTGAAACGAGTACTAGAGAGAGCTATAGTAATAGTACTTCTCAATCTATGCTCGCTTCATCTGTAAACTCTATTTCAGATATGGGAAGAGAGTTATCATTCTTACTCGGTCAGTCATCTTCAATGGCAGGAATAGATAAGGTATTGTCTGATGCAGATATATCTAGTAATATAGAAAATCTTAATGATTTTGTAAATAAGATATTAGGTCATGGAAATGTACTTAGTAATATAGGAAGTCATTTAGCAACTGTTGCTGCTGGTGGTAAACTTATATTCCCTGAAATATGGTCTGACTCTTCATTTAGTAGAACCTATTCTTGTGAGTTTAAATTCATATCTCCAGATCCATCTCCTCTTTCTATATATTTGAATGTATTGGTACCTTTATTCCATCTCATATGCTTAACTTGTCCTCAGTCTGTTGTTTCTAATCCTAATGGATATACAAATCCTTATCTTGTTCGTGCAATATATAAAGGATTCTTTAATATTGATATGGGTATTATAACAGATATGTCTGTTACTAAAGGTGATGAATGTCAGTGGACTAGAGAAGGATTACCTTCTGCTATAAATGTATCTATAGATATTAAAGATTTGTATCAAGCAATGTCTATAACACCATCTAGTATGTCTGACTGGAGTTATGATACAATATCTAATACTGCATTAATGGATTATATAGCAAATCTTTGTGGTATTAATATTTATAAACCTGAAGTTGGTAGATTGGCAGAAATGTGGATTGCTAATAAGGGTGGAGAAATACTTGATATTAAGAATAATACATTTAGAAAAGTAGAAGTTAAAGTTCAGAATGCTATTATGAACTTCTACAATAAGCTTCGCGGAGCTAATTAACGATATTTGTCAAGTTTTACACATTTTTAAACAAATTATTAAGATGCAGCAATGCAGGCTGCATCTTATTCTTTTTATTAAGGAAGAATAAAAATGAAAAGAAAAAATAGATCTCAGAAACATGATGAATATGTAGAAAAATTTGGAGATATTCCAGTTGACTTTAGAGAAAGACTTGATTGGATGTATGATAGATTATCTATATCAGAAGAACAAGCATATTCTATATTACATAAGCGTGATCTAATGATTCAAGCTTTACAATATTATGATACAAAAATTATATTATTTGAAGTTCCAGAAGGAACTCCTAGACCTAGATTTAGAATAGTAAATAGAAAAAATTTAGCTAATATGGCTATGGCTAATCCAAATTTTGTTCATGTATATTCTATTACTGGTGCAGAGGATTCAGCATATATGAGAAGACTAATGACTGAGGAAGATTTTACATTTGTTAATCAAATGATATATACTCCTTGTAAGTTAGATATATATGCTTATTTTAAAACGCCTTCTTATTATAATAAAGAAGATACAATATTAGCAGAAATAGGATTACATAGACCTATTACAAAACCTGACTGGGATAACTGTGGTAAAAAATATTCAGATATGTTTAATGCTAATATATGGCTTGATGATACATTAGTAATAGATGGATCTGTACATAGATATTATTCTATACTTCCTAGGGTAGAAATTAGAATACAATATCTAAATATGATGTATAATAGAGCTCAATATAATTCTATAATAAATAGAAAAGATTACGATCAGAATATAGATTTAGATTATTTCCATTAAATTAAAAAGGAGAGTAAGATTATATATGAATAAAAATGATACTACATTTTATTTTGCAAATAATGAACAGTCTGGAATTATTGAAAGTATAAAGTATTTGCGGGTTGCTTTATACCACTTATATAAGGATACTACATGTATATTTGAATTACAGAAGTATATAACTTCTTATATAGATTGTAATAGTATTGACTATAATCCCGATACTTTTGAAATTGGTCTTAGAATTAAAAAGACTTCTATGAAAAAGATAAAGGACTTTGCTCATAAACCTGAATTCTATTATAATATTCTTATAAATGCATTTTATGATTTTATTCAGGCAAATATTGGAGTATTGTCTCATTGGATTGAATATGAAGGTGGATCTACAGATATAATTGATATTATATTAAGTAATAAGAATTATATGAGTATGATATTTAATATTGTATGCATAAATGATAATATGATTTATATAAAATTATAAAAATAATCCTAGTAGCTAAATGCTACTAGGATATTCTTTTTACTTAGAAAGATTCATGATTGCTTCAGAAATAAATGCTTCATCAACTCTATCAAGTCTAGAAGTATTAAGCATTTCCATAAAGGTATACATAATACGGGTTCTATCAACAATCTTATCCATATCAAGATGTCCTTCAGTCATAAACTCATTATGCATATCTTCATGCTTAAGCACACTTTCAGAAAGAGCAGAAACCATAGAATGGAATACGCCCTTAGGAGTAGTTCTAATCTTATTTATTCTTGCTCTAGCAAGCCCCTGATAAGATTCCTGAACATTTCCATCTGGAGTAGTATTATCTTCTTCATCATTATCCTCACCATCATCTGCAGAGGTAACCGTATCAATCTTTTCCTGAGCATTCTTAAGAGTATTAGTAATCTCTTCATGATCTTTATTATTAGTATTAATAAAGTCAGCCATTGCATTAGATACTCTATCAGATATAGCTTCTTCTACATCTTCAGTATTAGTACAATCAAGATCATTAAAGAACTGATCTTTATCTTCATTCTTAATAACAAAAGTATCAGGATTAGTCTGATCACAATCCTCAAGAATGGAATTAATAGAATTATTGATTACATTATACATCTCACACATAGGAACGGATGCTTTTCTCATATTAGCAAGAATTATATTATATCCATTCTCATTTACATACTCTGTAACAATCTTTCTCATAATAGATCTATTGGTCTGATCTGCTTTAAGAACAGGATCCATTGCATTAGAATACATCTTATAGAGTGCTTCCACTACAAGACAATTTCTAACAGTTTCAGAGAAAGAGCGGAATCTTGTAATAGAATCGTCTCTAACAGTACGAGTATTACTAGATTCGATAAAAAGATTATCAAGCTTAGTCTTCTGAATACTAGGCTTTTCAATATCATACTTATCAGCATTTTCATACAATGCACTAAGCTGATTCTGTCTTATCTTCTTTACTCTAGCACTATATCCAGAATCATATAAATCATTAGTATACATTATTAAACCTCCGTCTATTCATGAAAATTTTATTAATATGTTGTACTATAAGCTATTATGCGAGAATTATATTAATATCAGGAGTTCCATCAGGTAATGCAGCTACATTTAAGAATTCAGGAGTAATTACATTCTCCGGCATATCCATACTATAAATATGCTGTACTGATGGTCCATATCCATTCATATCGATAAATTCAAAGAATACTATAGACTCTCTATATTTATTGGTAATCTCTGTAATAAGATTAGGAATATGAAGTGAATCTATTTCATTAATATTCTCTATATAATCCTTTACATTATTTATCATATCATTTATGATATTTGTATCATAATTAGGCTTAAGTTTAAGTCTGAATGTAAGAGACAGGCAAGTTCTATTTACATAAGTACCTTCATTATCAGTTGTAAACAATCTAGAAGGCCCATAAGTATTAAAGAACTTAAAGTCCATTCCAAATGCATCCTCAAGAACTTCAATAGCATAATCTATATAGATCTTTCTTCTAGATAATTCATTGCAGAAATATATAGCTTTATCTTCATTCTCAAAATAGTCATATTTAACTACAGGTACATCTTTAATTCTAAAGTATGCTTTGTCATCATTATCATAAACTATAGTAGAATTTATGATATTAGAATAATCATAAAAGAAATCTATTCCTTCAAGAACTGTATAGCTATTGGACAATGTATAGCCTGCAGTATCAGGAATAATTTCATTTATCTTATTTAATCCATATTCTTCTCCCTGTTTGGAAAGGAAATGAATTACACACTTAGTATTAGCATTAAAGTGAGCATATGATTCATTATTAGTTCCAAGATCATATACTCCAGTATCTATTCTAATTCTATTATCTGTATCTATATAATCCTTAGTAGTAAATGTAAATCTAAATGAATAAATATTACCATTTGGATCATACTTTATAACAGATCCTTCTGCCCATCTAAGAGGATTATCTTCTTTATCATAGAATACTGCTATACAACGTACATTACATTCAAGAATATCTCCAGTATCAGGATCAATCTTAATCATTTGCTTTCCATCTTCAGTAGCTATATTCTGTTCAGCATTTACTGTAAGATAATAATTATTAGGATTATTCAAATACCCTCTATTCCAAGATATACTAGTAGCAATATACTGATAGAAACAATTTTCATTTATATAAGTAAAATCAAGAGTCTTCTTAGTATCTATAGTAGATAAATAAAACATTCCATACAAAGGATCTGTATTTATAATAAAGCTATAAGGAATTACATACTTAAATGAATCAGTATAATCATCTCCAGATCCATTATAAATTCTTCCTATTCCATCATCATCGAGTTTTACCATTTGTCCTTTAGTAAATACCAATTTACCAGATCCTTCTTCAGTCTGTAATTCATCAGCATACACTATAAGATCTATTGTATTCGTAGGTACGATTACATTATATTCATCTCTCATAAGAATAAATGAATAGTATAATCTCTCTAATGCATTATCTCTCTTCTTATAAAAATATAAGATAGAATTATCAGTATTAATCATATTAAAGAAATTCTGAAGATCTGCAAGGTTAGTAATACTTCCTCTAGATAATGATTCTTTAGGAATAAGTTTCTTAAGATCTTTAATGGACTTCTTATCTGTGCCATATAAAGATTCACCATTTACTGGCATAACTTCACATGCTATATTAGAATATCCATATTTTTCAGATTCAAATGCAAATCCGGGATATACATCAGGATTATATGTGAAGTTTCCAGATTCACCAGATGTAGTTTGAATATTAATTCTTACATCAGAGTTTATTCTAGGCTGATATGATGACCTATCAAATTTAATTCTAATAGTATTAGAAGCAAGATAAGTATAATAGAAATGAGGATACTTCTTTGTTTCACTATATAATCCTTCATATACAGGAACTAAATGAGTGGCAGTATTTCCCTCAGTTACATCTATAGTGAAAGCAGCAAGCTGTCCTTCAAAATCAAATGTAATAGTCTTTGAGTTAATACTATTATCAGCAAGAATCTTTTTATATATAGTAGTCTTTTCTACCTGTCTAAGAGTACAGTGTACATAAAGAAGATTTGTATTATTTACTCTAAGAATAACTGGAGATGTAAGATAAGGATTAGTTATATTTGATACAGGATTATCTACATCAATAAGATATTTTGCTGTATATGCAAACTTATTAAGCTTGCCTGAGTCTTCAAGTTTTACTTTCTTAATGCTAATATCATAGTCTGTATGGAAACAATAATCACCAATATAAATATTGGTATCCTTATCAAATACAAATTCCCAAGGAAGATCTTTTCCATCAGCGGTTCTGGCATTTGCCCAATCTATAATATCATCTTCTACAAAAGCAAGTATTACATCAAACTGTGCAGGTACTGCATTAATATCTGTGATGCCAAGACCTAATGCATGAGCAATTATATTCTTCTCAAACTTTGCTTTATATGGAATAGATTCATTGGAGAATTCTGATGCCATAACTATACTATTCTGTATAGTATTAGAAAACATTTCTCCCATATATCCATATATTCCAAGCATAAGTGTATCATCTGATACATCTGGAGTAAATTTCTTTTTTATTTCATTTATATAGGAATTTATTCCATATACATCAGAGGTAAGATCTGTTGACTTATCAATATTCTGTGCCATTTATATCATAACCTCCTTATTCTTTCCACATAAGATGATATTCAGTTCTAGTAGTATTATAATCACTATTAAAAGATCTATGATATCCATTATTAGCATTAGTAACTCTTTTTATATATGGAGTACTAGCCCAATGTCCTTCAAAATGACTGTTAGTTGAATCATACAAAGGAAGATCTTTCTTATTATATAAAGAATTTCTATTATTAAATACAAGGAAATTAAAATGCTCTAATATAATAGGATCCATATCTCTAATGAAATTACCTTTCCATTGAATAGTGTATTTTAATCCATCTTTAGGAGCATCTGAGAAATTATCACGTGGAACAGAAATAGGATAACAACCAGTTATTCTAGCCCAATATATAATTCTAGTTCCAGTAGCATCTACAATAAATTTATATATACTCATTTGATCATGAAGTACTCTATTAGTGATGTAATTTAACCAATGCTCTTGACTTGATAAATCAATACTACCATTCCATTTAAGTCTTTCATACTCATCATAAATTTTAAAGAGCATATAGATATCAAGATATTTATTATCTTCAAATTCCAAGCTAAAATCATGGTCATCATCTGACTTATAAGAACTTCCTCTATAAGATATTTTAGTTCCCATAATATTAGATGGTGTTTCTACAGAATCTGCACTTATAGAAGAGAGATCCATAGATGATGTAAGAGAATTAGAAAGTATAGTCATAAAAGGTGTAGAATAAGGTTGAGATGAACTTTGAAGTTGTCTCATTACAGGTAAATAATTCTTAGTGGCTTCACTAAGAAAAACATTATATCCTATAGCAGGATTAAGACTTGTTCCACTAAGTAAACAAAGATCTGGCTTAGTTATAAATATATATTCTTTGGTTCCTAATACAGCATTATATGGATCTAATGCAGGAATACGAGTAAATTTATCAAATAAACCCATTCTGAGTCTATCATATATTCCATTTGCATATAATGCACTAGCTATTCCAGTATTTCCATTTGTTTGATTAAAATTTTCAGCAAGACTAGATTTTTGATTAAATATATCTGATCTGATTGATTTACTAGATTTGGTAATATTATTACCAAAATTTCCACCGCCACCACTATGTGTTCTACCGGTTGGCATATTATTACCTCCCTTTTATATACTCTTTTATTAACTTAATGTTGCGAGGGTTAATTCTATCCAAATTACATTATAATAATAAGAATAATTCCTATTCTTTTCATTTACGTGAACATAGATATAAAAAATTTTCGAATGGAGGTTATTTTGTGATATGAATAATAATGATCCTAAATTTATTCATGAAACAATGCTTTCAGATATATTTAATATCTGGAATGCAACAAAAGATTTTGCTAGTGATGTAAAAAACAAGAATATCATTGATCGATATAAGTCTAATGGTAAGAAGCTTGCATCACCTATGGCTAATAGTTCTTCCATAGCAAAAGCTTCTTCAAATCTTACTCTTGTTTTTCCTGTAATTGCTTCTAAATCTGTATCTGTTGCTAATGCTTCTCTTGTCTGTAAAGCACTTGAAAAGAATTTTGTTTCAATGCTTCAGAGATTATTTGCTAGCTGGCAGATTGTTGATGGAAATGATGTAGGAAACTTTAAAGATTATCTTGCTGCTCTTCATGGTAATATATCTTCTAAGAGTGCAAATCTTGATGATATATTTGCTATGCTTAATTCTACGCTTAATAATGATACTGAAAGGCTTACTCTTAATGAAGCTAATCTCATTAAGAATGATATGAGAAATATTAATTATTATCTTCCTAGTGATATTAATGAAACTGCACTTACAGATTATAGTGTCAGAATAGATGCTATTACAGAATCTGCTGCAGTTGAGAATACTAGCAATGATAATAAAGAAAGCGGTATATTTAAGAATACTGATGGATCTGATATACCAAATATAAAATATAATAATATGATAAGAAAAGACTCTATGGCTACAGTATCTGATACTGTTCTTAATAGTGAATATAAGAAAGCCAATGAACTTATGCCTACGACTATGGTAGTTAATTTCTCTATTGCTACCAGGGATGATAATGGTAATATTAATGGTACAGTTCCTTATACTAGTGCACTTGCTGCAGTGAAGGCTAAGCTGTATCCTATTGCATCTGATGATATTATTAAGCATCTTGTAGATAAGAATTCTGAGACTAACTGGTTCGTTAATCTTATTAGAGCTACTACAAGAGAAATTTCGTTTGTTAAGGATTTCCTTCTTGGAATTGATAAAGCCAAGATTGATGCTCTTTCTTTCTCTGATAAGAATAAGACTTCTGATAAGATGTGGAAGGTTCTTGAAAGAAGAGCAGCTCTTTCTAAATCTCATAAGTTTATGAGATCTTGTGCTGCAGGTTCTGTTGCAGCAATTACTTCTCTTCTTATATCTCAGGATGAAGTTGAGTATATGAAGAAGTATTATAATATTGATCTTGAAAGAACTTCTATAGTTACTAATCTCTTTAATGCATATAATCTTATCAGTGTATGCATAGTTGATGAGAATCTGGAAGTTGCAAAGTTCATCTTTGATGAAGATGAACCTTCTTGGGAAGTTATTTCTTTCAATCATCTTGAAAGAGAGTCTTCTGACAGTACTTATAAAAAAGTAATTAACCTTATGACTAAGGTAGCTAAATAAGGAGGTTAATTGAACTATGATTTTTAATATGAGAAAAAATATTCTTGAATCTGCTACTGAAGATATAGATTCAATGAATGATATTACTACTGATGAGAGAGATGAAAATATTCTTATTGATAGTAATGATGAAGAGAATAATGCTCCTGAAATAAATTCAGATGAGGTTGATCTTGTTGAATCTACAATACTGACAGAAAAATATGGATTTAAGAAATTATTTAATATTCTTGATCATGCATCTAAAGCAGATTGCCAAAATGCTTCATTTAGATCTGAAATGATTAGTCTTTTTAAGAAAATTGATAATGTAATTTGCAAAAATGATAAGTCTGATGATAAATCTAATATTTATTATAGAATTTCTAATTATATCAATAATATAATTGAATCAACTAATAAAGGTACATTTCCTAAAAATGCATTTATTATTCCAGATGTAACTGATTCTGATGTGGATGATGCAAAAGAAGCATATATGATAATTTCTAAGATTTTGAAAGCCGATGGATTTAAATCTACAAGTAATAAGTTAATACCAAAAGCAAAATTTGCAGAATTAGTATATAAAGTATATGGCGGCAATGTATTACTTTTTGGTGGATCTATGGTAGATATAGGTACTCCTGGGTCACCAAATGTTGTTTTTGAATGTACTTATAATTTCTTAAAGAATAATGAATATACTATAGATAAATTTGGATTATCTGAATCTGCAGTTAATCTCTCTTCTAATGATGAAGATGATTTTAACTGTAAAGATACTGATGAATGCATTGAAAAGGAAAGAATGACTCCTGAAAATCTTTATTGTTTTGATGATCATCTTACCGATTGTGATGATACTAAGGATGAAGATATTGCAGAATTTAGAGGTAATCCTGAAGTAATGCAGTTCTTTACTGAGTATTATGATATTACTAATAGAGCTACTAGAAGAAAGATTCTTTCTCTTACTGAAGCAGAACAGAATGCTATTCTTACTAGTATTACTTCGAAGCTTTATGATAAGATAGTAGCTAAGACTGATGATATCGATTATGGTGAGATTCCTAATACTAAGGGAGATATTACTAAGCTCTCTAATTATAAGGGACTTATTGAATGCATTGATATTATTAGAGAACTTGTGGTTGCTATGAAGCAGGATACTGCTCCTATTGATATTCTTACTGAAGCAATTGCTAATATTAGTGCTAGAAAAGATCTCTTTGAAAGAGGATTTAGAACTGATTCTGAAGTTGCAATTCTTATGTACAATAACTATGTACTTGCAATAGTTGCTTCTGTTTCTCTTCTTATTTCTACCTCTATTGAATTTATTAAAACTCCTAATAAAGAATCTTTTGATTTTGTTCTTGATAAGATGGCTTATACTAAGAATAAGAATTATATATTCTTTAGCAATCTTAAGAAGTTCAATAAAGCTTGCAAGAATGGTGATCTTGATAAGAGTATAAATAGTGTTATTGATGCTAGAACCAAGCATGAAGCTGCTGCAATTGCTGGAATTGGTCTTGGTGGTAAGATTGCAATTGGACTTGGTATTGCTGCTGGTAGTGTTGGTCTTCTCCTTCTTATTCCTAATCTTCTTAAGGAAATTGTATTTGTGTTCTATCATCTTAGAGTTCGTGCATCTGATTATTTCAATACTCAGGCAGATCTTCTTGAAATGAATGCATATAGAGTTGCTAATAATACTGAGATGGATCAGGAAAAGAAGAATAGAATAGTCGAAAAACAAACTAAGAAGGTTGGAGCTCTTAGAAAGATTGCTAATTTCTTTAGTATTAAATTTAAGAAAGCTGAAGTTGATACTAATAAAGAAATAGCTGAAGATGCTAAAACTAAGAATACTGTAGACAATTCTCCTGAGCTTGCTAACCCCGACACCGCAACTAATTCGGCTTTATTTTAATAAATAAAATCTATTAATCACAAACAATATAATAAATCATATAGAATATGATATACTTAAACATATTATGATATAATTTAATAAGGAGGATATAATTATGCCTATTTATTCTGGAAATAGAACTGGTTCTGCAGAATTTCTTGCTCTTGAAGCGGATATGTCGTATGGACCGAATGATATGGCTCGTATTATGTATGAGTCTGAGTGCAATGATCAGATGATCTTTGAGGCTGTTCTTAAGAATGACTTCATGGAGATTAGAGGTATTCGTGAGGGTACTATTCTTGAGTCGGAGCTTACTGCTCTCAATGAAGCTTCTAAGAAGCATCTTATTGATTCTCTTAAGATTAGCCTTTCGAAGACTGGTATGAAGATTTCCGGTGCTCTTAAAAATGCTAGCAATGCAGTTGCTGCATATGTTATGAGAGACGGTAAGGCTTATGCTAATATCTTTGAGAAGAAGTTTGCTCAAGATAGAGCTAACTTTGATGGAAAGGTTATCCAGGATGTGAAGGTTGTTTCTAAGCAGTTCATTGGATCTTTCAAGCTTCCGTCGTTTAAGAATGATTTCTCTAAGGCACTTTCTTCGAGAATGAATGAAACTGGTCTCGATAAGACTGCTCTTATTCAGACTGGTCTTCAGGGTTGCATTCCGAAGTATACTACTGAGCCTATAACTCCTAAGCAGTTTACTGATCTTTGCATGGAGAATGCATTTGAGACTGTTGAAATCAATGATAGTAATGTTGATTCGATGGCTAAGTCGCTTCTTGCTACTATTAAGGGTGGTAGTGCTCTTATTAAGTCGCTTAAGGCTGCCGAGGCTGATACTAAGAAAGCACTTCTTGGCGCATTCACTGAGCTTAAGGCTGCTAATAAGAAGGGCGCAGTTGCAGAGGCTGCTGCAGAAGAAGGCGAAGCTCCGGCTGTAGAAGAGACTCCGGATGTTGTCTCGAATCTCGTAGTTCTTACTGCTGCATATCAGACAGTTGTTGCTAAGTATTCGGCTGTTAGAATTTCGATTACGAAGAAGAGCCTTAAGTATGCAAGAGCTGGCCTTGCTAAGATTCTTGCTGCTTGCAAGACTCCTACCTCGAATCCTGAGACCCAGGAGACTGTTGCTCAGGAAGCTCGTATGGATATTGCAGATGGTATCTACGAGATTAATGAAGCATTTGCTACTCCGGCTGCTGATCTCAATACTTCTGCTATCAGAAGCTTTGTTGAAGCTGCCGCACTTTAATAAGGAGGTAAAATAATATGTATTTTGAGAAGTTCTATGAGGGAGCTGCAATTACTGGTATTCAGGATCCTGATAATGTCGGAAATGATCTTGAAGAGATTGAGGATGCAGTTGAAGATTCCCATGATGAAGAAGTAGATGATGCTCTTTGTGGTCTTCCGGGAGAGGATTCTGATCCTTTTGAGGAGTGCACTGCGATTGTCTATGAGGCTGAGTATAATTTCAATATGATCTGCAAGTCTATTGGTCTTTCTGAACTCAATGAGGCTGCTAGAGGTAGTCTTAATGAGAACAAGTTTACTGATGCAATGGGCAAGGCTAAGAATAAGGTTGTTGAAATTGCAAAGGCTTTTGTTCATTGGCTCATTAGCCTGAAGGATAAGGTAGTACTTTTTTATAACAAGATGTATGCTAATATTATTAGTATGCATAAGAGCGATAAGTTTAATGATGATAAGGTCAAGAGTACTTATAAAGAGAATAAAAAGGAAATTGACGCTTATATTTCTAATCTTACTCTTAATGATAAAAAGAAACTTCTTAATTATAAAGAGTTAAGTTATGCATATAATACTATTGCTAATATTGATAAGACTGTAGATAAAGTAAGCTTTGATGAATATAAGAATACTATTACAGTCGAAACAGATAAGCTTAATGCTACTGATTTGGATACTATGGTTACTAGAAGCGATGATGTTGTGCATAATATTCAGACTATGTATAAGTCACTGATGAAGAAGCTTGATGATGATATTAAGGCATTTAAAAAGCTTGTAAATGACTCCAATTTAACTAAAGAATCTGTAGATCCTGCTATTAAGAGAACGAAGGAAAATGAGTTGAATGCGGTTAAGATGTTTAACTATCTTATTTCTCTTATAGTAAAGACGGAAGGTGTATATAAAGTTGCACTTAGAGATGCAGTTAAAGATATACATAAAAATATTAAGAAGTCTAATACCAGCAAAAAGAGTGAGGAAACTCCTAAGGCAGAGTCCGCTTTTGATATTAAGTTCATGTAATCTTAATAAATATAATGGTGATGGGAAATTTCCCATCACCATTTCTTTTCAACTTATATATAAAATAACTAAATAAAGGTGATGAAAATAGTTATGGTAGTTAATGAAAATTTTGTATATAATGAAACTCATATAGATAATGATTTAACAGATACATTAAAATATATCAATGAATTTAAATTTTTTTCAGACAAATCCAATAATTCTGATAATAAAATAATTTTAGCAATACAAAAGCTTATGACTCTTATTGATAAAATTATTGAATATATGAATTATAATAAAGGTATTATGTTTGGAAATGATAAAAAATATTGTGAAGTAATTAAGAAATATAAAAATATTTATTTTACTAATTTTAAAACTAAAAGGATTAGATTTAGAGCTTATTCATATACTAATCTTGAAGATAGTATATATCATAATATATTTAATGATTTAAATAAAAATATAGATAAAATGAATAGTGATATAAAATCAAATATCAAAAATGTTACTGATGATAATATTACTGAGTTTACTAGTAAGTATTTAGACGATGAATCTTTATTTAAAGATATTACTGGAATTTATAATATTTCTACTATGGATGAATATAAGAAACTTATATCTTATAGATTGAAATCTAATACTATGATAGAATTTGAAAATAATATAAATTTTCCTGAGGATAAACTTAGAGATATTATAAAATATTTTGAATCTGGAAATAGTATTAAGAATATAAGATTAGCGTATGAAACTGTAAATAATAAGTGTAAATATTTTAAATCTACTTTGGAATTTGATAAGATAAATAAGTTTTTAAATAGTAAAATATTTAAAAAAGATAGTGCTAGATTATCACTTATCCAGCATTATATAAATATAATTAATCAAGAAATAAATATAATATGGACTACATATAAAACTATTATTTCAATTGAAAAAGAAAAGAGAGCTACATATATAAGAATATTAAATTTACTTGTTCCTGAAAGCTTTGCTATTAAAAATGAAAATAGTGATAAGAATGGAATAAAAGAAATTTATAATAATCAGATTAATGGAGCCTATTTCAATGAAATAAATTTCATATAATATTATATATCACTAGGTAACCTATGTCTAGTGATTATTGCTCAAAAAAAAAACAATTATATAATAATTAAATATTTGGAGGAAATAAAAATGTATATTGAAAAATTTTTAGAAGATACAGATTTGATAAATGATATTCCTGATATTGATGAAATATCTGGTGATGAATCTGTTGAAGATATCAATTTTGATGAAGCATTTTATGATCTTATGTATGAATCAGATTATAATATGAATATAGTTTATAAGCAAATTGGTTTGTCTGAATTTACTGAAACTACAGATAATAGAATAGCATTTATTGAAGATACTATTATTGATGTAGATGATTTTGTAGATAAGTCTGATGAAAAAGATGATAAAAAGACTACTGCTGATAATGAAGAGAAACAGGTTAAATCATTTAGTGAAAAGATTAAAACTCTTATTGAAGGATTCAAGAAATTTTTTGCAAATATCTATAGAAAGCTTCAAGAGCTCTATTTTAACTTTATTGCAAATATAAAGAAGATAGATTATGATCTTAAAAGAAAATTTATAGATAATAAAGATATGATTACTAATGATAATATCAAAAAGGCATGTGACTATGTTTTCACAAATAAGGATAATGTAATAATAAATAAAAGAATAATAGATGATAAAAGGTTTTCATACAATGATTATATGAAGATGAATAATATTAAAGATAAAGATGATGTACATGCATTTATTGCAGAAAAATTTCATGATCTTAATGATTTAAAGGCATTAGATAAAGATTACGATGAAAATGATATGAATGCTGTGCAAAAGATGGCAGATAACTTTAATAAAAAAGATTATTATGAGTCTATAACTAAAGAAGTAGATTCTATAAATTTTAATGATTTGATTTTTATAGTTAATAAATTAAATATGCAAGATTTATCAAAAGGATTTATGATGCTTAATTCAGCACAAAAGAATCTTAAATATTTAGGTACTGTTGATAAGATTATAACTGATATAAAGCGAAGAAAAGAAAGAATAGTTGATAAAACACCATTGAATAAAAAACTTTCCAAAATCTTTAATAATTATGCATTTATAATTAAGCAGTGTAATGCTGTAATAAGATTGGCCTCTCTTAAATATGTCACTACAATGCAGGCTGTTAAAGATAGTAAAGATATAGCATTTAAGATTATTAAAGCTTGCAGCAAAAAAGAAAAAGATGTTGATAATTCAAATGATGTATCTTATAAAAATTATTCATATGAACCTAAATATGCGGCACTCGGTGTAGGAGGTAATAATTAATTATGATTTATAATTCTACAAGAATAATGAATGAATATAGTATAAATACTATATTTAATGAAGGAAATAGATATATTAGTAATTGTTTTAATCCTTCTGAATTAAATGTACTTAATGAGGTTAATATTAAAAATATTGGCAAAACTATTATAGAAGCGATCAAGAAAGCTTTTAAATGGATATGGGATAAATTAAAATAGCTTGGTGCATTTATAAAGAAAAAATTTACAGATATATCAAATAAAATACGTGGTATAGATATAGATATAAATATAGACGATGATAAAGATACTGAAGAATTTAAAGAAGTAGAAATTATAGTACTAGATTCTAATAAAGCAATACGCACTATTAATAAATTAGAGACTGAGTTTCAAGTTTCTATGATGTTTAAAGGTATAAATGAAGTAATTAGATCATTTGTAATGGATATTAAAAATAGTGTTGATTATTGTAAATCAACTATTAAATCTAGTAGTAATAGTGCTATAGATGTAGGAAAATTTGGTATAGACAAACAGCCTAATTATGATTATAATAAAGACAAGTGGATTATAGATTGTAAGAAAGATTGCAAAAATAATTTGGACAGATTGTATAAGAAACTTGATGATGCAAAAAATGAAATAAAAAAGATAAACGACGAAGAGCTTGGTGGATTTCTTGATCTTAGTAAAGATTTTGATATACAAGACGTATGTGATGCTTTAAAGAAAAAATATTCTTTTTATGAAGAAGATGGTTCTCTTAAGAAAGAATATCAGAAAAAGATAACTATAAATTCCTCTGAGGATTCGAAGAAATATTTAAAAGAGTTGTATGATAATTCAATAAAATTGAATAAGTATTTATCTGATGCATGTGCGAAAAATACTACAGAAATATATAAAGAAATAAATGATTATCAAAAATTAGCTGATTACATAGTAAAAGTTATCGATGAATCAACTGTTATTATAGATTCTATAGATTCTACATTAGCTGCAGAATTTGCTAAAAAGACTAAAGAATTAGCAGAAATAGCAGCCAAGAAAGCAGCAGAAGAAGCTAGAATTAAAGCAGAAATGGATAAAATAGCTGCAGAAAATGCTGCTAAGATAACAGCCGGTCTAGATAAGTATAAGAAGGAAGTCGAAGATGCACAGACTGATAAAGAAATAGTTAAAGCTTTTAAGGATATAGATGTCGTTGATAATGGTATAGATGATAAAGATTGGGATTACCGTGATAAAAAGAACTCTGCTTTTTATGATTCATTAACTGTGGATAAAATTAAAAAATTATGTGCACCTGAATTTACAATAGAAGAATTTGTTTGTTTATCCGCATTAAGGAATAAGCCTTATAAATCAAAATTAGATTATACAGAAATGAATATGAGTAAGATAAATAAAGAATATTATAAAGTGGCACAATCCGCAGAAAGAAAGCTTGCTAAGATAATAAATACTAAATATGATAAATTTAATATGTTATATGATTTATGTAGAACAAGAAGAGTAAAAGAAATACTTAAGGATTATTATGATAAAATAATAATTAAACCAATTAATACAGATGATGAAGAAAATGTAGAATTTTATTCTAGTGATACTAACGGATTGAAAAAAGCAATTGCTGATAATAATATATCATATAATGATATTAAAAAATACTATGTATTTAGATATTTATTTAAAACTGGCGTGTATAAGAGATATTTCGATCTTAAGACACAGTATGAATATAGCAGAGTTACAGATGGCATAAAGAATTTTATGATCAATAGTTTTGGTATTAGTGATGAAGAGTTTATTGATTTAATTGAAAATGCATATCCTTCAATAAAACAAGATTGTATTGGCATACTTTTAAATTATATAAAAAATATAACTCATAACTCAAAACATATATTATCAATTTCAGGTGTACTACGTGATGATAAGGCTAATAATGGTCTTATGTTATATTTTATTGTAAAAAATAAAAAGATGCTTGATTTGGATGAGTTGAAATATTTGGCAAAAAGAAAACTTGATGAAATAAAATTTAATAGATCTAAAAATAAAGATACTGAAAATGAAGAATTTTATAATGATTATAAAAAGTTTTTAAATGAAGAATCTTTATTTACATCAATTAATAATTATAATGTATTTAGTGAAATAAAATTTATGTAATATAATTTTATAATTATTTATCCCTAGGGCTTTGTCCTAGGGATTTTTATATTGAAAACATCATTATAATATATTATTTTTTATTAGAAAGGATATAAATATGAATAATATTAAATTCTTAAATGAATCTATTTCTGCTATGAATGAAGGAATACTTTTCTCCACTGCTGGTGGAAGAGAAGTATCTAAATCTGCTATTGCTAAGACTGATAAACTTCTTAATAATTATCTTACTCATTGTGAAGCTTCTACTGATATAATGTCTGATCTTTATAAGAATTTCTTTAGTGGAGATATAGCAGCTAATTGTAAAAAGAAATTTAATATGCTTAAGACTGGCTTGGAAAAGCTTAAAGATCTTAAAGATGATATGGGTAAAGAAGTTGCAGAAATTAAGGGTACTCTTAAAGGAAATATCTTTGATGATATGCGTAAGAAAAGAATATTCTTTAATAGGGCTGACTTTAAGAAAGAAGAAGTTTCTAATGAGTATATGAACCTCATTAAGAAATGTAGTTATCCAGATGGTGAATATTACAAGAGGGTATATAGAATTTATCAGATAGTAGTTTATAATCTTGAGCCTCTTATTGATACTAAAGAATTTGTTGATAAGATTAGAGCAACTATAACCGAATTTGGTCCTGATACTGATGAGTATGAAGCACTTGATGAATTTATTTATGCATTTAGATGGTGGAAGGATCAGATTAAGTATACTGCAGGAGATATTACATGGACTTCTGATCAAAAGTAATTACTAAATTAAATCCTTAGGAAGATATCTTCCTAAGGATTTTTATTAATCATTCATGAATCCTATATCAGATATTGCATCAGATATATCATGATCTATATTTTGTTTAAACTTAATAAAATATTGTTTGCTTATATCACCAATACTTTTAATATCGTTAATAAAATTATTAATAAAACAATTAATAATATCTGCATTTATTCCAGACTTCATATTAATAGTAAGTGGTTTATTTCCGCTTCCTTCATATACAGCATCGCAATCAACTAAATCATATTTTAATAATTTAAGATAATTCTGATAAATACTATTTAATCTATCACTATATATTGTTTCCAATGCATTTGCCATATCATTTTTACTATAAATATTTGAAGATTTATTTTCTATATCATGGTCTATTTTATTTAATATTTCTTCAGATATTTTTAATTCATTAGAAATATTATTTTTATCTATAGATTTTTTAATATTATATGCCTTTAATATATTAGTAGCAATCTTGCCAGGATATTTAAGCATTTCATTTTCATTATCATCTTCTATAGTTATTAAAAATTCAGATGAATCTAATATAGGGGTATATATCTTTTCAAGTTTATATTCAAGAATAGCCAAACATTTTCTTATTTTTAAATCATATTCTGAATAATTTTCAAGTATTTTATTCTTCTCTTTGTTTCCAAATAAAGATGAAAATAATCCTTCATTTAAAAAAATGAATTTCATTCATAATAAACTTTATCCTCCAATTAAGTAATATATATTACTTAATTGTTTTTTTGATAGCAAAATGAAAATTCCATGCATCATTATGATGCATGGAAAATATTTTATATAGATTTAGAAGCTCTTGTTGCTTTATATAATTTATTATTAAATATTTTAACTGAAAGCTTTGGATTTGTATTTCCAATTAAATAAATATAATTACTAGCAGCGTCTGATATTATATTAGATGTCGTCTTATAAAGATTATTAATAAAGGTAGAAATAATTTTATTATATAAATCATAATTATCAATATCTTTATTGATATAGAGTTTGAGTTTGCTATCTCCAGATTTACAATTATAAAGAGCTGTACAATTAAGACCTTTTATAGCAAGAACATATTGATTATAAATATCTATAAATTCTTGTTTATATTTATCTTTCATCGCTTTATCAAGATTTTCTTTACTTGTAATAGTACCAGATTCTCTTTTAACTTTATTTGTAATATCATTAATTGCATCTTCTGATAATACTAACTTTTCAGAAATACTATCACTGTTACTTAAAGATTTGATACCATAAACTTTATAAATAGTTTTAATTATAGTTGAAGGATCCGAAATAAAATCTTTATTATCAGAATCTGTATCTATTTTAGCACTACTTATAGACTTAACTACCGGAATATAAATATTGTCTAATTCATACCTCAAAGTAGCTAATGAAGCTCTAATCTTAATATCAGATTTTTCATAATCAGAAATAAATTTTTCTTTTTCTATCATTTCGCAAATTCTTTTAGCGATTATGCATACATTTATACCAGTTATTATGCCAGATGTTAAATAGAGTGCTGCGCCTTCATCATAATTAGTAACTGATTCATTTAAAAAATAAATTTTATTCATTTATATAATCTCCTTTAAGAAAAGTATTATATAATTGTTTTTTTTTGAGCAAAAAATATTACTGGGTTTTACAACCCAGTAATTATATCGATTATTTTATAAGCTTAATTACTTTATTAGGAAGATTTATTACATCACTATATATTTTTCCAAGATATTCAATATTAAGTCTCATACTTTCATCTGGAGTATCAGAAAATTTATCACATATACTAAAATACTTAGATTTATTACTCTTCCAAAGATCTAAAAACTTTTTATATTTATTAGACATAGAGATATATTCATTACTAATATCTCCATTAGTAGAACAAGACTTAATAAGTTCATCTCGTCTTTCTTTTACTCCGCTATCTTTCATATCAGCAGCCATTTTAAATTTAAATCTTCTGAGAATATTAAATCTAGAATTCTTATCTGTAAGAATAGTAGAAATCATATTATTTATATTCTCATAATATTCAGAGCCTTTATCATAATTCTTAATTGTCTTACTCTCTATTTTATTAATAGATTTCTGATCATTAATATCGACATTGTTTACTTCTACTAATACAGGAGTATATAAATCTATCATAGAAATAATAGAATTTGATAAAGCACTTAATTCTTGAGTAAGTGCTTTAATAATAACTTTACAATCATATTTTCCTTCATCTGTAGCTTTAAAAAGTCCTTCATTTAAAAATGTAATTTCCATATCATTAACCTCCAAAAAAAAATAAATAATATTATTTAATTGTTTTTTTTTGATAATAATATGAAAA
>ERZ808252.531-NODE-531-length-36193-cov-23.154906_pt1 | contig 36193 bp, 62 predicted proteins | sample MGYA00521242_ERZ808252 | MGnify/ENA primary metagenome ERZ808252 (study PRJEB31516, sample SAMN03275581) | gut metagenome | biome: mammalia-associated habitat; material: feces | host: Papio cynocephalus | place: Kenya | collected 2012-08-07 ...
GGGATGTCGATGTCAGGAAGCCGGGATGGCTCAAGGAGTTCGCCGAGAAGGCCAATAGGAGGGTGGGAGAATGAGATACTACAAAGTCATACTCACCACACGCTCGGATATTACCGTGGTTGTCAAGGGAGAGACGAACATCCTCCTGGAGATCGACGAGGCCATGAGGGACCGCCGCCTGATGAAGTGGGTGGAATACAGGGCGAAAGACTGCACTAGAACGATCTACATCAACCCGGCCCACATCGTCTCGGTCGAGGAGGAGCGGCCATGAACGCCAAGGAGGCCATGGAGGCCCTGCTCGCAGGGAAGGCGGTTCGTCCGTTAGACGAAAATGGATACCCCAACGGAGATGGTGTGTTCTATCTGGATGACAAAGGGCATCTGATGCTTAGATGGGACCGCGGACACGGCGAAACAATCGCGCACAATACGCTGAATTTCAATTGCGAGGTCGAAGGGAGCAGGAGCGACCCGAAGGACATCCTGAAGGCGCTGGCAGAGGGCAGGAGGATACACTCGAGTTGTCACGTTTCCTACTGGATTGACGAATATGGATTCCTCTACCAGCAGCGGGATGGCGACAAATCCCCTACATGCCTTATCGACATAGGAAGATGCAGGGTGGTCAAGGAGGAGGGCGAGGAATGAGATCCATCGACATCGACGGAATCCCCGTCGCCGTCCGCGCCTGCGCCGAATGTCCCCTCAAGGACTGCTTCCGGTGCATGCACCCGAGGAGGACGGGAGGAAGGGAGATCTACAACGCGGTCGTCCGGGGAAGCATCGACCGCGGATGCCCGCTCAAGAGGGAGGCCTCCGCATGATGGGCATCGTCCTCACGAATCCGAAGACGAGGCGCCGATGACGACCGACGACCGCAGCGGCCATCTCCTCAACTCCGCCATGATAGTCTTCGCGTCCGCGTCCCTCGCGGTCGTCACCGCGATAGCGACCCCCGGAGGATGGTTCGGCGGATTGATGGTCGGCATCATGGGCGCGTCATGGGCGTGGATGGAGGCCACCCAGCCATGAGATGGCCCGTCATCGAGGACGCCATCGTCGAGCTGCTCCGCAGGCATCCCGGAGGTATGACCGTCCTGATGATCGAGGCGGAGCTGGAGATGGAGCGCGGAGACAGGCGCATCAAGAAGAGCATCGCCAAGCTCCGGAGCGACGGGGTCATCATCCGCAAGTACACGACATCGGAGCATTGGCCCGTATGGGTCCTGATGCGAGGAAACCCCTTCCAAACCCCTTACCTCCCCTTTTTCCGAATTTCGGTTAAATATCGTCCGAGAGTGGGATACATCACCATAACGGAGGGTTAACCGTGAAAAGGACAGAGATAGAGTGGATGCCGATAGGGAGCGTCAAGCCCTACGACCGGAATCCGAGAAGGAACGACGCGGCCGTCGATGCCGTCGCCAACAGCATCACGGAGTTCGGGTTCAAGAACCCCATCATCGTGGACAAGGACCTGGTCATCATCGCAGGGCACACGAGGCTCAAGGCGGCCAAGAAGCTGGGATTGAAGGAGGTCCCCGTGGTCATCGCATCCGATCTATCCGAAGAGCAGGCGAAGGCGTTCAGGCTCGCCGACAACAAGACGGCGGAGCTGGCGGAGTGGGACGACGACCTCCTGCAGGAAGAGCTCGACGCATTGATGGACGATTTCGACATGGAGGATTTCGGGTTCGAAGCGGACGTCACCGACGACCTGCAAGTAATCGACACGTTGGAAGAGCCCCCGATGCCCGATGCTCCTTCGGAACCCGTATCGAAGCCAGGAGATATGTGGCAGTGCGGAGAGCATCGCGTCATGTGCGGGGATGCCACGAATCCTTATGACATGAATCGCCTGATGGACGGAGAGCTGGCAGATCTGATTGTCACAGACCCTCCGTACAATGTAGACTATACTGGCAAGACCGCCGATGCGCTGAAAATCGAGAACGATAAGATGGATGAATCTAGATTCGTCGAGTTCCTCGCCGATGCGTTCCGCACGATGGCGGAGAATCTGCGCGGGGGGGGGGGCGTTCTACATCTGGCATGCGGATTTGGAAGGCAGAGCATTCAGGGAGGCCGTCGATATGAGCGGACTCGACCTGAAGCAGTGCCTGATATGGGTCAAGAACTCCCTAGTCTTAGGCAGACAAGACTATCAGTGGATCCATGAGCCGTGCCTGTACGGATGGAAACCCGGAGCATCCCACTATTTCACCGATGACAGGTCCCTGGTGACGGTCCTGGAGCAGGAGCCGTTGGATCTGTCCAAGCTGAAGAAGGAGGAGCTTCTGGAGTTGGTCATGAAGGTCTTCGATGCGAAGATCCCTACGACGGTCATCAGGGAGAGCAGACCCACCAGGAGCGACCTTCATCCGACCATGAAGCCCGTCAAGCTGATGGCGCGTTTGATAAGCAACTCATCGCAGAGGGGAGAAGCTGTTTTAGACCCGTTCGGAGGAAGCGGAAGCACGATGCTCGCGTGCGAATCCCTCGGCAGGATATGCCGTACGATGGAGCTGGACCCGAGATACTGCGATGTCATCGTGCATAGATGGGAAGAGCAGACCGGAAAGAAGGCGGTGCTCCTATGACCATTGACGAATGGGATGACTGCATCCTCGACGATCTCGACGATGAAATCGACGACGACAACCTCGGCCAGCCGGCACCGAGGAAGCCGAAGGACAGGGCACCCCCCACGGAGGACGAGGTCAGGGCCCGCGCCATCAGATCCAAGCAGCGGAGCGTCATGCGCAGAGCATTGTCCGAGCAGCACATGAACGAGGTCCTCGACTGGCATCTAAAGGACGGGTTCGCGTACCATTGCATCTCCGGCGGAGACGTCGATTTCATGACCTACATGCGCGGAATCGTCAAGCAACACCCGCTGGAGTACTGCCTTTTCTCGACCTGGTGCATGGCCATGGAGGACGCGCAGGAGATAGGCTCGTGGCTTTCGAGAGGCATGGTCGAGCGTGCCGATGTCTACGTCGGCGAGATATTCATCCAGCACTACATGGCCATCTTCGACTACCTCGCGGACATCATCCCCCAGTACGGCGGTCGCCTGTGCATGCAGCGCAACCACGCCAAGGTCATGGTCGCCTATTGGCGCGACGATGCCGGAGAGATGCACGGAGCCGTCGTCACGTCCAGCGCCAACATCAACACCAATCCGAGGATAGAGCAGGCCGTCATCACCGTGGACCGCGAGGTGGCGGATTTCTACAAGGCCTTCTTCGACGGCCTGAAGCCCAAGAACCCCTGGCCCATCTCGTGGTATCCGTGGGAGGCCGAGCGATGCCGGCGGTAGGGGAGGACGGATCCATCTACGCCGTCGCCAAGGACGACAACGGGAAGCGCGTCAACATCAGGATCCTCGAGAAGGTCCAGACCTCCCCGAAGGGAGGACGCTATTCGCTCATCCTCACAGAGGACGGCGAGGAATGGCTCACAATGGAGATCGGGAAGGGTTCCGATGTCGATGACCTCGCCAAGGAGCTCGGAATCGACGTCTCGACGCTATACACGCCCAAAAACCGCGAGAAAACCCAACGTGCAGTAAAAAACGGCGCGGGATTGGTCAACAACCGCCTCCGGAAGGCCCAGATCAAGGCCGCGCTCAACGGCAACGCCACGATGCTCGTATGGCTGGGCAAGAACCGCCTAGGACAGTCCGATAGCCCCAGAGGCGAAGGGAACGCCATCCTCGCGGACTTCGCGCAGTCCATCGTCAAGGCATCCAAGAACATCGACCGCAAGGAGATGGAGGGCTGGGAGGAATGACCCGTATCGGACAATTCCCTAGCCTATATGTCGGCACGTCGAAACAACACGGCGGACAAATCGGAAACGCCGACAAAACCGCCGTTCGGATGTCCGACATAGGACAGAAGAGGGCCGAGCGATGGCCGACATGGCCCTGAAGCCGTTCGGACCCCGCGTCCTCCGCCGCATCGCCTGCACCGATGCCCTGCAGTTCTACGAGGGCCCCGTCAGGTCGGGCAAGACGCAGGCCTCCATCCTGTCGCTGCTGTACTACATCGCTACGCACGACGTGACCGTAGGCATCATGACGGGCGACACCGTCGGATCCGTCACCCGTAACGTCATCAAGTCCAAGATGGGTTTGATCGACCTGTGCCCGGGAGCCAAGGGGCCCATCTACCGCGACAATTCCACGCAGGTCATCATCCCGACCGACCACGGCGACGTGACCATCTACATCTTCGGCGGAGGCAAGGCCAACAGCGACGACCAGCTCCGTGGAGTGACCGCGGACTTCTGGTACGCCGACGAGATCACCAAGCACCATCCTACGTTCGTGGCGGAGGCCATGGCCCGTCTGGCAGCAGCGGACCATCCGTTCATGCTATGGACCACCAACCCCGACAATCCGAGGCATTGGCTGTACACGAAGTACACCGACAAGTATCTCGCCATGACGGACGAGGAGAAGAGCATCTTCGGCGGATACCACGAGTTCCACTTCCGCCTGGAAGACAACCCCATCATGACCCCAGCGAAGATCGAAGCCCTCAAGCTCCGCTACTCCGGGTTCGAGTTCGACAGGAAGATCCTCGGCAAGCGCTGCATCGCGGAAGGCCTCGTCTACCCCTACTTCGACCACACGTGCATCAGGGAACCGCCGGAGGATGTCAAGGTCCGCTACGCATCCATCGATTTCGGAACGGTCCATCCCACGGCCATGGGATGGTACGGGAGAAGCCCATCGACCCGCGCATGGTTCAAGGTCCGCGAATGGGTCGCCACGCCGGAGCAGTCCGCGTCCATGACCACGACGGACTATCTCGACGTCTTCGAGCGCATCACCGCCGAGCTGGGTGGCATCCCCCGTATGAACCTCACCATCGACTACGGAGGAGGCGGAGAAGCCCTCGCCAGAGAGGCGGAGAAGCGGAAGTGGATGCCCGTCAACCCCGACAAGAGCGTCCTCGACGGCATCAGCATCACGGGCCGTCTTCTCAAATCGCACCGCCTGTACATCTCCCCGGAGTGCCCCAAGACCATCGAATCCCTCCAGATCTACCGCTGGGACGACAAGGCGTCCGAGCGCGGAGAGACCAAACCCATCAAGCAGGACGACGACCCCGCCGACGAGACGAGGTACGCCTGCACCACGTTCATCGAGCCGAGAGTGAGAGCATGAGAGACATCATCAGAGTTCCGAAAGACTACACGACCACGAGCATCAAGAACGCCTTCGAGATGTTCACGCACCGCAGGGACCGCCTATGGGCGTTGGAGCGCGCATACTATACCGGGCAGGTCGGAGAGGCCCTGCCCTATGTCGTCAACAACTGCAAGACCATCGCGGACACCAAGTCCGCGTACCTCGCAGGCATCCCCCCGACCTACAAGGCCCGCGAGGACGACGACAAGGCCGCGGCCATCCTCGACCTGTTCAAGCTGCAGGTCAAGCCCCAGCTCGACCAGGAATTGACCGCCTACTGCTCCCGCTTCGGCATGGCGTTCGAGGTCGCCTATCTGGAGCAGACCGTCCTCGCCGACGGGACCGTGACCGTCGTCCCCAAGAGCGTGGCATTATCGCCGATAGAGGGATTCGTCGCATACGACGAGACATTGGATCCGGATTCCGTCTTCGGCGCCATCCACTACGTCGAGGTCGATGACGAGCGCGTGGAGCACCATTTCCTGGACGTCTACGACGCCCACGACAAGGTCCGCTACGCGTTGAACGGGGATTATGGGGGATCGTGGACCGAGATACCCGGCACGCGCAGACCGCACGGCTTCGACCGCGTGCCCATCACCGAGTATCGCAACAATCCCGACATGATCGGCGACTTCGAGCCCATCCTCCCCCTGCAGCTCGCCCTCAACGAGGTCCTCGCGGACCGCGTCAAGGACAAGAACAAGTTCGCGGACGCGCTTCTTCTGCTCCAAGGCGTGGCCCTCGGAGACACCGACGAGGAGGTGGACGAGAACCTCGGGCGCCTCAAGGAGCAGAAGACGCTCAACATTCCCCGCGATGCGCAGGCGACGTTCCTGACCAAGACCTTCGACGAGGCATCCGTGCAGATCCTAGTGGACTACATCAACGGCCAGATGCACAAGGTGTCGGGCATCCCCGACATGACGGACGAGAACTTCGCAGCCAATGCGTCCGGCGTCGCCATCAAGTACAAGCTCATGGCCCTGAATAACCTCGCGCAGTCCTTCATCTCCCAGTTCAACCGCGCGTTCCTCCGTCGCTGCAAGCTCTACTCCTACGCGATGTTCGGACCAGACGGCGCGGTGGTCGAGGACATGCACATCGTGTTCAGATTCAACCTCCCGGCGGATTCCAGCTATGACGCGCAGACCATGCAGATCTACGTCAGCAACGGCACCATGTCGCGCCGTACCATGATGGAGAACTGCCCCTACATCGACGACCCCGACGAGGAGCAGAGGCGCCTCGACGACGAGGCCCAGGCCGACGACGAGCGCGACCGCATGATGATGGAGGACCAGCGTCAGACGGGATTGGAGCAGATGGCGAGGGAGCAGGGCATCCTCGAAGAGGAGGAGGCCCCCGCCGAGGATTCCGAGGACGAGGAATGACGTCGAAGGCCCAGAAGGAGGCCGAGATGCTCGCGGCGGTCCTCGCCTACCAGAAGGACACCGGCAAGATCGCCAAGAGCATCGCACGCGCCACCATCGACGCGGTGAACGAGCTGTCGAGCGATGCGGAGCGCATCTTCGGCACGTTCCTCCGCAAGGCGGGCATCACGCGCGCGCAGGCCGAGACGTTCCTCAAGACCCCGATCACGCAGGACGTCCGCAGGATGCTCATCTCCCGCGCACGGAGGACCTACACCGGCAGCAGGCTCAAGCGCGAGCTCGTCCGCCTGTCGGGACCGTCCTATCAGCATCGGATCGACAACGCGGAAGCGCTCAAGCGGAGCGCAAAGATGAATGGCGATAAGCTCTATGGTGACGTCATGTTCAAAATCCGCAAAGGCACCAAGCGCGTCGTCGATGAGGCGACCGCTCGGACGGATTACAGCGTCTCGAAGGAAGCCGAGACCGCCATCGATTGGGCGCAGCCGAACGAGGACCAGCTCAAGGCGGTCCACGAGGACATCGGCGTATACGACAAAGTGAAACTATTCACGGCCGACGAGTTGGAGCAGGCCCGCACGCGCATCACCGCCGGGATCCTCGACGGCGAGAGCTTCGACAGCATCTCCAAGAAGGTCACGGCAGACACGGGCAAGGAGATGTACAAGACCCGGAGGCTCGTTCGCACGACGATGGCCGCCGCCGCAGCCGATGCCGAGCTCAAGAACTTGCGCGAATTGGGCATCGAGAAGTATGAGATCATGTGCGTCCTCGACGAGAAGACCTGTCCCATCTGCTCCAAGTACAACGGATTGGTATGCAGGACGGACGACGAGGACGCCCCCCGTCCGCCGTTCCATCCGAACTGCCGGTGCGTCGTCATGCAGAACATCACCGGCAAATACAGGCCGACCACGAGAGCGGCGAGGGACGAGAACGGGAAGACCATACAGGTCCCGAGGGACATGACCTACGCCGAATGGAAGGCCAAATACGGCAAGAAGGCCGCGGTCCCCGAACCCGAGCACAAGAAGGCCTGAAAACCCCTCCCAAACCCCTTCATCCCCCGATTTCCGAATTTCGGTTAAATACCCGTCGATTCTAGAATCCAGCACCATAACGGAGGGTTAACCGTGGCCGAAGACAACGACACCATCATCAAAGAGACCGAAGGGCAGCCCGAGAAGGTCACATTCACCGAGGCCCAGCAGGGGAAGATCGACGAGATCATCTCCAAGAGACTCGCGGAGAGGGACGCGAAGCACGCCAAGGAGATGGAGGACCTCAACCGGAAGCACCAGAGGGATCTGGAGATGTCCAAGCTGGACGAGGAGACCCGCCGCAAGGCGGAGGAGGAGGAGAAGACCAAGGACCTGGTCGCAAGGGCCGAGAAGGCGGAGCGCGCACTGCGCATCGCCAAGGCCGAGAGCGAGCTGGCCAAGGCAGGCCTCGACACCTCGCTGGCCGAGACCGTGATGGGGGCGGACGACGACGCGATGGCAGCGAACATCGAAGCCCTGACCAAGGCATCCAAGGCCTTGGCGGACAGGATGTACGCCGAGCGCGTCGGCTCGCCGGGAGCGCCGAGAGCGCCGGAGGGATCCCCGGATTCCGACGACATCAAGCACATCCGTCAGGTCATGGGCCTCGACTGACCCTCCCATATGGAGGCACCCACATGGCAACAAAATACAGCGCGGGAGGGGTAGTGGAAGCGAACACCATCCCCAACCGCATCGACTACATCGTCGGCTTCGCCGATGAGATCGTGGCCACCCAGACCAAGACCTCGTCGATGGCGGCCGACCCCAAGCTCGTCCAGGCCTTCGGCAATGCCGGCGAGGTCAAGGTCAAGACCATCGACTTCTCCGCCGCACCCATGGAGGCCATGGGCACCAACGGCCAGTATCCGCTCGGAGCAGCGACCGTCAGCTGGCAGACCCTGACCCTCGCCAACGACGAGGGAAAAGCGTTCGACATCGCATGGACCGATTCCGTCAAGGGCGGCGTCGTGGACGAGGTCGCCTATGACATCTCCGAGTACACGAGGCAACAGGTCGTCCCCAGGATCGACAAGGTAAGGCTCGCCAAGCTCGGAACCGTCGGATACGTCGCATCCAAGCGCGGCAAGACCGGAGCAGCGCTCACCAAGGCCAACATCTACAGCGAGATCATGGCCGGAATCAGCGCCATCGGCAACGATTTCGGAAGCGAGGAGGGCAACACCATCTACCTCCCGTACTCTTACGCCAAGCTCCTGGACACCTCGTCCGAGATCTCCCTGACTAAGGACGTCAAGGGCGCAGGGAAGGCCGTCGTGTCCCGTGTGGACGAGATAGACGGCAACCCCATCGTGAGGGTCCCCGATTCCTACCTCGACGGCTACTGCTTCGCCATCCATGCGCCCAAGACGATGATGGGCATCTCCACCATCAGGATAAAGCACATCGCGGCCGAGCAGAACGTCCGCGGAGACGGCGACTTCATCGGGGTCCACGTCTACCACGATGCTATCTGCATGACCAACAAGCAGCCTGGAACCTACGCATACAAGGTTACCACAAGCTCCGGATGATGATCCATGTCCTCCGTCGAACGCCTCGCCAAGATCCGCATGCGCCCCCAGTACGGGCACATGCCCGACCCGCTCGTCCGCCAGATGCTGGACGAAGCCCTCGGCGATTTCCTCGCCTACACCAACCGCGACGAGGATCCCGGGGAGCGCGCCGACAGCATCATCATAGAGATGGCATGCGCCAAGCTCAACCTCATGGGAGGCGAGGGCTCGCGCAGGGTCAAGGACGGCGAGGTCGAGAGGGAGGCGGACACCATCCAGGAGATGCTCCTGCGCAAGCTCGACGCCTGGCGCAGACCCATGTGGCCGAGGTCCAGATGACCATCCTCCACATCATCCCGCTCGCAGCGGACGGTCGGAACGCCCGCATCCTCAAGCCCTCCGAGAAGGAGGACGGATACGGGACCGTCCGCGAGTGGGACGACGCCTTCGGAGTGTTCGCGACCATCTATCCGTCGGAATCCTCCCAGGCTCCGACGGAGGACGGCCTGGAACCAGCCGTATCCGTCAAGATCCAATTCTGCCTCCCGGCGGGAGCGTCCGTCGCATCGGACGACCGCATCCGCGTGGGAGACGATACCTACAGGCTGACAGACATCCGCGACTACGGAGGTTCGATTGCAGCCACGGGGGTCCGTCTATGAGCGATGGTTTCCGTGTCGAGGTCGCCGAGACCCCGGACATCGACGCCATCAAGGCCAAGGCCCGCAAGGCCGTCGAGAAGCAGATGAGGGTCCATGCGGACACCATGAAATCCTACGCGGCGACCAAGGTCCCCGTGAGGACGGGCAGGCTCCAGCAGTCCATCAGCACCAAGGTGACGACGGGAGCAAGGGCCGTCACGATCACCATCGGAGCCAACGCACGGTCGCAGAACGCAGACGGCACTGGCGAGATGTACGGGCCGTTCGTCGAGTACGGTACGGGCCAGCGCGGGATGGCGGGAGGAGCGACGTATGCAGGATACACCAACACGGAGTTGGAGTACAACGCAGCCTGGAAGGGAATGGATGCCCGTCCGTTCGTCCGTCCCGCCGTCTACGACCTCAAGGACAAGCTCGTGGACGACCTGGAGCACGCCATCGCGGAGGCGGTCAAGTGATTGACATCACCGACAGCATCTGCAAGCTGCTGGAGACCATCCCCGAGCTCAAGGGGCACGTCTACAGGACATGGCCCCAGACCAAGCTCCGCGGGACATTCGCCACGGTCTTCCGCATCTCCCGTCAGGTCGAGAGCTCGGCATGGGATGGATCCGAGCTCGTCGTCCGCGTATCGTTCTCGATAAACCTCGTCACGGACACGCAGGAGCGCATCTCCGCATTGGAGGAGAGCGTCACCGACCTCATGGCATCCTACAATCTCCACAGCACGGCCGCAGGGCCGACGCTCGTGGACGCATCCAACCTCTACCGCCAGTCCATCGTCGTCACCGGCTCCGTGGACCGGCGGGGAAACACATTCTACCGATCACCCCGGAGGGGGAATCATGACAGAAGCCGTATCAGCGAAAGGAATCCGCCTGTATGTCAAGCAGGAATCCGCTTGGAAGGAGTTTCTGGAGGTCTCCGCAGTGCCGGAGATCGGACAGAGCACCGAGAAGATCGACGTCACCCATCTGACGTCCGAGATGAAGGAATACATCAAGGACATCCCCGACTGGTCCTCCGACCTGGAGTTCACCATGAACGCCATGCCGTCCGGCACCACGTCGTCCAATCTCGACCTGGTCCTGAGTCTCGCCGAGACGCCCGACGCCACCTTCGAGTGGAAGGTCGTCTACACCCAGCTCGCCAAACAGGTTACCATGCAGGGACAGATGTCCTACAGGCTCGGAGCGGGGGCCGTCTCGTCCAAGCAGGACCTGATCATCACCATCGTCCCCAAGTCCGCGATGTCCGTCGGAGCCATCACCGACACCCAGTCCATCACCTACGAGGGCCAGCCCGAGGTGACGGCATGAGCGTCGTCGAGTTCAAGGCAGGCGCCACCGCCGTCATCGAGGAGTACAGGGGGGAGGTCCCCGAGGGCAAGGTCTTCCGCGAGTGGAACACCCGCGCGGACGGCACCGGAGTGCCGTACAAGCCCGGAAGGAAGGTCCTCATGGCCGACAGCCTCCATCTGTACCCGATGTTCGACGACGCACCCAAAGGAGGGGTCGAATGACCCTCCTGACGTCGTCCTACGGAACGGAGAGGAATATCGACCTCGACCTCGATTTCATCATGAGCTACGAGGCCGAGCATCCCGACTGGTCTCTTATCGACCTCTTCAAGGGAATAGACCGCAGCAGATTCACGGACATGGATCTGATGGCCAAATGCTTCGGATTCGGAGGCCTCAGGGACCTCACCGATGAGGGCTACAGCATCACCGACCTGTCCAAGGCGCTGAAAGGGTCCCAATACCTCGGTTTTTCGGATGGGACGGCGGAAGACTGACCGACCGGACCCGCATCCTGGCGCTATCCGAGGGAATCCCCCCCGAAACGCCGGCGAAGCTGGTCTGGGATGCCGCATTGTACAATCGCGAGCGTCGGAGGCAGGAGCTTCAGGCCCTGTCCCTGTCCATATGCGCGGGAATCGGCATCAATCTGGCCGGGGGAGACACCAACCGCCTCCTCCGGCCTTTCTACACGTCGTCCGAGTGGACGAAGCTCGAAGAGCAGCAGGAAGAGGAACGCCAGCTCATGGCCCAGAGGCAGCAGCTGGCGAAGATCATGAGGATGTCACATGACAGAGGAGCTTAAGATCAAGGTCACGGCGGACACGTCCGATTTCGACGGCAAGATGGACAAGGTCGGCAAGAAGGTCGACGAAGCATCCAAGACCGCCGAGAAATCGCAGGGCAAGTGGGGGAGCTTCGGCGCCAAGATGTCCGCACTGTCCCCCACATTCGGCAAGGTCGCCAGCGAATGGCAGGAGCAGTCCAGCAAGATAAGCGACGCATTCGGCGGGTGCATCAGCGCATCCAAGGTCTTCAAGATCGGCGTCCTCGCAGCACTGGCCGCCATCGCCCTCAAGGCCGCGAAGGTCGCATGGCAGTTCGCCAAGGACACGGCCAAGATGTTCGACCCCAAGGGCTACAGCAAGGCCGCAGGAAGCCTTCAGAAGAGCGTCAAGAAGGTCAAGACCACTATCGGTTCGTTCACGGCCCCGCTGGTCAACGGAATCATGAGCGTCGTCAGCAAGATCGTGGACGGCATCAACTGGGTTCTGGAGAAGATCCGCATCGGGATCGCATTCATCACGGGCATCATCAAGACCGTCTTCCAGCCGGTCATCGACGGCATCAAGACGGTCATCTCATGGATCCAGCAGGGCATCAACATGCTGGCCAATCTCCTGGGCTTCGGGGACGTCTTCAAGCAGCCGGCGGAGGATGCGCAGGCGACCGCCGACAGCATGGGCGAGGCCGTCGAAGCCACATCCGCAGGGCTGGCATCGTTCGACCAGCTGAACACGCTCGACATGAGCAACGCGGGCGACGCGGAGCAGGCGGACAAGCTCTCCGACAGCATCGCCGACGCATCCAAGACAGGCCAGGACCTGATCAAGAACCTCCGCAGCAAGCTATCCGACCTCATCAGCGGATTGGACATCAAGGACAAGCTCAAGAGCCTCGCCGACAAGCTCGGAAGCGTGTGGGGGAGTTTCACCGAGAAAGCCGGCAACGCGTGGGGCAAGGTGACCGCATGGGCCGGAGGATTGTGGCAAGGATTCCTCGAATGGGGCGGAAACGCCTGGAATTCGATATGCGCCATCGCCGGGACCATTTGGAACGCCATCTGCGGCATAGCGACCACGGTGTGGAACACGATCTGCAGCGTGGCGACGACCATATGGAACGGCATCCAGGCGGTAGCGACCGCCGTGTGGGACGTCATATCCGGAGTGGCCACGGCGGTGTGGGAGGGATTGACGGCATTCGCAACCGCCGCATGGAACACCATCCAGACCGTGGCGACCACGGTTTGGAGCATCATCAGCGGAGTGGCGACCGCCATCTGGAACGGCATCTATTCGCTCGCCACCGGCATATGGAACGGCATCCAGACCGTGGCGACCACGGTTTGGGACATCATATCCAAGCCAATCCTCGCCGTGTGGAACACATTCAAGAGCCTATCAGAGGGCGCATGGAATCGCGCCAAGGAGCTGGGCGAAGACTTCAACGAGAAGATCATCGACCCGATAAAGAACGCCATCCAATGGGTCATCGATAAGATCGAATGGGCCATCGACAAGATCTCCGATCTGAAGGATAGCGTCGTCGGCGGAGTGACGAGCTTCGCGGAGGACCCCGTCGGAGGAATCACGAGCATCCCAGGCAAGATCGCCGACAAGATCGGCGGCCTGCTCCATCTCGCCGACGGGGGCGTGGTACAGCCCAACAACCCGTTCCCGGTCATCGTCGGAGACAACACCCGGGAGCCGGAGGTCATCTCCCCGTTATCGACCATCAGGCAGGCGGTGTCCGAGGCCCTGGCGCAGTCGGGAGGGGCGGGAGGCTCCGCATCGGGGCCCATCGAGATCTCCATCAACCTCGACGGAAGGAAGATCGCACGCGCAGTCTATGACCCGCTGCAGACCGAGGCCCGTCGCAGGGGGGCGGGAGCATGAGCGTCCTGGCAGCATCCGGGACCGAGCTCCCGGACCCGGCGTATCAGGGATACACTACCGTCGCCAACGAATTGACGAAGGCGGACAGGAACACACTCGGGAATCTCATCAAGGAACGCATCGCCATCAAGACCACCATCACGGTCGAATGGCACGGACTGACGGCATCCGAGAAATCGACCGTCATGTCGGCCACGTCGGGCAACACATTCAGCGTCCGCTATGTCGATATGGACGACGACGGCGTCAAGTACTCCACATTCTACCGCGGCTCCGATGTCGAGGTCACGGGATACGGCCGTTTCATGGGCGGGACGTTCCAATACTACGACGTCAAGATGTCGCTGATCGAGGTGTGACGATGTACGACGCGCCGACAGGATACGCCGATGCGGTCGTGGCGCAGGACCGCACCATCGACGTCTATCTGTCCATAGGGACGGGAGTGGACAACACCGCGGCGGACGACCTCGCGACCGTCGCAGGAGCGTTCCTCCCGATGAGCAACACCGCGCAGGTCACGGATGCCGTCTACTATCTGACGCAGGAGCTCGCGACGTTCGAGGGATACGGCATTAAAACATCCAAGAGCGCCGGCATGATCGCACCGCCCCTCGAAGCGGTCCACTATCCGCCGGAATCGGGCATATGGAGCGAGGGCATCAGCGACGCGCAGGGCGCCATATCCTTCACGTTCACATTGACGCTATCACAGGCGCATACCTCCGCGCTTCGCATCTACACCGGAGGCCCGGCAGTCCTCCAAGCGTCGGCGGCATACACCAACGGCGACACGACGACGACCAAGGCGTTCCGCTGCACATCGGGCTACATCGAGGTAGCGGACGTCATGACCTACACGGCCATCGCCGTCACGATAGCCAAGCTCGACGCTCCATATCGTCATGTCCGCATCGTCGAGGTCGAGTTCGGCGCGTCCGTCACCCTCTCCAACACCGAGGTCGGAGGAGAGATAACCGTCATCCGCGAGCTCGATCCGACGGAGCAGTCCGCACCGATGCACGAGGTCGATCTGTCCGTCCTCAACGTGTCGGGGGATTTCGACCCCGACAACCCCGACACGAGGCTCGGCGAGCTCCGCATCGGGAATCTGCTAGGATTGAGCTTCACGGTCAACACATCGGCAGGCAGACGGTACACGATCCCGTGCGGACGCTACCGCATCGGCGAGCGCAGCTCGTCCGACACACGGCTGGACATCACGGCGTTCGACGCCAGATGGGTCCTCTCAACGCTATACGTCGCCTGGACGATGCCCGCGGGCCAATCCATCGGCAAGACCCTGGACGACCTCCTGACGTCCTATTCGGTCCCGCACATCGTCGATACCGCGCTATACGAGCTGATGCCGGACGGGGAGCACGCATTCGGCGACGACACGACGATAGCCGATGACCTGCTCCGCATCCAGCAGGCCTACGCCATATATTTCCTGCCAGACAGGCAGGGATCCATCAGCATCACGCAGACGTGGCCCGCCGACGCATACGGCACGATACCGGCAGCGACCATCTATTCATGGCCGTCCGCCGAGCAGACGGACGAGTACAATTTCGTGCAGATAGGGTACGTGGTCCAGGAGAACGGAGTATCGAAGACCTACTATGTAGAGCAGGACCTGCGCACGGACCCGACCGAGGGGAAGACCGTCCTGCAGATCACAGGCAATCCGCTCATCACGACGCAGGCGCGTGCCGCGGCGTTGAAAGACCGCCTCGTGGCGCGCCTATATGCAGAGGAGGTCGAGACGGAATGGCGCGGAGACCCCGCCATGGACCTCGGCGATGCGGTCCAGATTCCGGGCAGATGGACGCAGGACGAGCCGAGAACCTACAGGACGACCTATATCGAAGAGACCTACGACGGCACGTACCGCGCCAAGGCCAAGGGCACGAGGTGAGCCGGCGGATGGTTGATCGGTCACCGGATGACGCGGCCTCCCGCCGGCCCGAGGCCGCGCATCCTCATAGGGCATAACACTATAAATCCTCGACCCGATGGCTACTGCATGGTCACCACCAAAAAGAAGATCATCATCGGCCTGGTCGCCATCGTCGTCGTCGGCTTCATCGCCTTCGCAGCGTTCGGCACGGCCGTCACGGAGAAGAATGCGCGCTACGGCTACGAGGCCGAGTTCGCGGACACGTACAACTCGTCCATCTCCGGGCTCCCGCAGACCCCCGACGACGGCAAGAAGTTCCTGATCGTCAAGGGCGTCATGGCGAACGACAAGGTCGAGGACGGCATCACGACCAATCCCTGGCTGTCGGAGTGGACCGTCACCCTGCCCGACCGCACGACCCTGACCTATGGGAACGTCGAGCCGTTGTATCCGACCGAGGAGACCGTCGGCATCCAGGTCGGCGGGAAGGCCGTCAAGACCTACTGCTGGCAGGTGGACGAGAGCCTGACCCTCGACGACATCGGAATCGCGTGCGAGTGGGACGGCGCGGCCATCGTGAACTATGAGTACGACCCCGATCTCAAGCCGTGAGAACGGCCCTCCAAACCCCTTACCTCCCTTTTTCCGAATTTCGGTTAAATACCGCCCGCCCCTAGAAACGGGCATGACGATAAAAACCGTCACATTCACGCTCAACGGCGTGACAACCACCCTCACCAAAGGCGAGGATGGCGTCTATTCGGCAACCGTCACCGCACCGACGGCGACATCCGGAAGCAACAACGGCGGGAAGGGCCCCGGCGTCGGAGCCGCAGCAGCGAACAAGGGATACTACCCCGGAACCGTCAAGGTCACCGACGACGCAGGCAACGTCACGACCGTGGACGTGTCCGACGCCACATGGGGCGGAATCCTCAAGCTCAAGGTCCTGGAGAAGACCGCGCCCGTCGCGGCGATCACATCGCCGGGAACCGGCGCATACATCACCAACGCGAAGCCGCCGATAGTCTACACCGTCACCGATGCGGGTTCAGGCGTCAATCCCGCCAAATGCTACATCAAGATCGACGATGGAGATGCCGTCGCGATTCCAGCCGATTCCGTCAGCATCGACGGAGAGAAGGCCACGTGCACCTACACCCCCGAGACCGCGCTGGCGGAGGGAGCGCACACCGTCAAGGTCTACGGATACGACTATGACGGAAACAAATCGAACGAAACGAGCACGACATTCACAGTCGACACCGTCCCGCCCGTGCTCAACGTCACCGCACCGGCCGACGGCCTCAAGACCAACAAGTCGACCGTCACCGTTACAGGAACGACGAACGACGTCACATCCTCGCCTGTGACGATAAAGATCGTGTGCGGATCCAAGACCTACACGCCGACGGTCGGCGAGGGCGGAGCATTCAGCCAGGTCGTGGAGCTCGCCGACGGCGTCAACGCCATCAAGATAACCGCCACGGATTCCGCAGGCAAGTCCTCGACGGTCACGAGGACGGTCACACTGGACACGGGAGCGCCGGTCATCACCAAGATCGAGCTCACGCCCAACCCCGTGGACGGCGGAAAGACCTACATCATCAAGGTCACGGCGACGGACGACTGATGACGGTGGCGGAGGTGTGGGGAAGGGTCCAGGGCCGTGACGTCCTGCCCCTGACCCACGACGGCGACGATTGGTGCTTCCCCATCCCGGAAGGGCTCACAGGCCAGCTGGTCTGCGAGTTCTGGGCCGAGGATGAGGCGGGCAACGTGGGCTACCGCGCCGCCCTCCTCACCGTGGCGGGAGGGGCCATCAAGTGCTGGCGGTGGCTGGACAGCGGATGCGATTGCATCATGCTAGCATCCCGCCGTCCGGCCGTGACCGTCGTCGCGGACCGCACCGAGGCATCGATGCGCTGCGACAGGCCCGTGATGGCAGACGCATCATCGAGGCCGTCCTGCATCCTCCGCCCCCACATCTGTCCGCAATCGGAGGCATGATATGCAGCACTGCTACATCGACGAGAGCTTCGAGCTGGTCTTCGAGATGCACGACCCGCAGGACAAGGACCGCAAGATCGATTCGGCGACATACCGCGTCATCGCGCCGGACAAGACCATAGCGCAGGCCGGCACGATGTCCGTCGATGAGGACGGCCACACGTGCCGCTTCCGCTTCGCTCCGACGGCCCTGGGCATCAACACCGTGGAGATAGCGTGGTCCATGGGAGCCGACCGCTTCCGCCAGCCGAATCTCATCTCGGTCGAGGACATATCGTGAGCTCGGACATAGCGGGACAGGTCATCGGCGCGATCCGCCTGTCCCCCAACCCCATAGACGCAGGCGGAGCGTTCCTCGTGTCGGTGACGGTCAAGGAGACCACATCCCGCATCTACACGCTATCCGCAGCGTCATGGACGGGCACAGGCCCGTACACGCAGACCCTGACGGTGGCGTCGGACATCACGCCGACGGGCGAGCAGGTCATCTACGGCGACCATGCGATGACGATAGAGCAGCGCATGCAGGAGTACGACGGCATCCTCCGCGCATCCGTCCCGCAGGCGGGGCGCGTCAAGGTCGTCGCCCTCGGACAGAGGCCCGACCGGGACATCCCCCTGCGCATCGTGTCCGGAGCGGTCCCGCCCGTCGCCGAGACGACCGTCCGCGCATCATCATGGACGGGAGACGGCCCATGGACCGCGACGATTGGAGCGGGCAGGGTCATGAGGACGGCGGCGTGCGGACCCGCGAGCGGATGCACGGCGTCATCGGCGCAGGAGTTCGCCGCATGCGGGATCCATGTGTGCGAGACGAGCGGAGCGACCGTCACGCTCCGCGCGATGCTGGCCAAGCCGTCGACCGACATCAAGGTAGGGGTGATGGGCCTGTGACGCTCCCGGAGCTCATGTGCAAGATATGGGACGGCGACGAGGCCGAGTATTTCACGTGGCTGGACATGAACCGCGTGGAGTACAACGCCAACGCCCTCGCCGCCGAGCTAGGAATCGCGACGGCCGAGTTCGTCGAGACTACACGGGCGTCGCAGTTCCGCTACGATGAGGCCCAGAAACTGGAGGATCTATTGGCGAGCATCGCCGCGAAGCTCGGCATCGCCATCCCCCTGGAGGAATCGTGGGGATACAATCGTGCGATTTCATACGTCGATTTCGAACGGTGGGAATCGGGCTTCTGGACGCTATACACGGCGATGGGGGGCATCGGCGAGAGGATCCCCGCCGGCAAGGTCCTCGTCACATACAGCGCAACGCTTTTCGCATCCGACTGGCGGGGCGCAGGACCCTACTATCAGGACCTGACCCTGCCGGCGGTGATGATGTCCACGGATGCAGTCGCCTATCTTCCCCACATCGCGACGATAGAGCAGCGCATGCAGGAGTACGACGCCTCGCTGACGGTGAGGCACGTATCGGACCGCAAGGTCCGCGTCTACGCATTGCAGGCCCTCCCGACGGAGGACCTGCCGATAAGGATCAGTCTGGAGGGACTGCCGATGCACGAGATCATAAGCCTGACCAAGGACGGATGGACCGGGAGCGGTCCATGGACGCAGACCGTGACCCTTTCGGGCACGCCTGCCAACGCGGTCATCGGACCGCATGACGGAATGACCGACGCGGCGGTCCTCGCGATGGCGGACGCCATCATCAGCGTGTCCGCCATCAGCGGGAGCAGCGTCACCGTGAGAGCCGTCGGAACCAAGCCGACCATCGACCTGGACCCGGCCATCATGTGGGAGGCGTCGGAGACAACATGAAGCCGATGGAGACCGCGAGAAGAGAGCTGGAGAGGATGCTCGCCGAGGTGGGCACCGAGGACACCGAGTACTGGCGCGGATACGCGAGAGCGCTCCGCGACGCCATAAAACGCCTTCCAACCGATTTCCCGGAGTACAAATGACGATAGTAGGAGCATTCATGGGCGGCGGTTCCAAGACCGTCCCCGCGGGAAAGTGCCTGGCGCATCTCTCCCTCAACACGATCGACAGGCAGAATCTATCGACGGCGTCATGGACTGTCACCGCCGCAGGCAAGAGCTACACGGCGGAGGCGGACGCCACGGGACGCGCCGACATCCTTGTGGATTCGGGCGTCACATACACCGCGACCCTGACGCATCAGGGCGAGTACTACAACGATGCGCCGCAGACCTTTGTGGCCAACTCCACGGGCGTCGTGTGGATCTATTTCGACCTCTTCCAGTATTCGGACATAAAGACGGTCGTGCAGGTGTACACGGACGCGGGGACGACGGTCGTCGGGACATCGGGATCCAACAGCATGTCCGTCGTGGCGGATTCCAACGGCCTGGCGCAATTCAACGGCTTGGCGACAGGATCCGTATGGACATTCACAGCGAACGGCGATTCGGTCACCGTCACGATCGACCGCCTGCTGAAAGTCGTCGAGGTCGGAAAAAGCATCGTTTTCAGTATGACATTCAACACCTCCGCATTCGCAACGGATCCGAAGGGTTGCCTCTCATATTCTGACGACTGTGCAGGATTCTCACCGGTCAGCTCACCCCCCGATGCACTAGGAGCATGTCAAACGGGCTCTTGGGATATGAAAGAAAACGGATCCTCATCCAACCCATTCCTGAACAAATGCTTCTATGCGACCTTTGATTCATCCGGGAATCTCCACCAGCGCCTCAATCCGAAGGATCTGACCCAAGTGATCGCGGTATGGGATGCAGCAACGAAAAAATGGATCGACACAAGCGGAACATCGGCAATTACGACCGAGAACACGATGTTCTGCTTCCCAGCATTGTATCGTAAAGGGTCCACCTCTTCCGTAACGATAGGCAATTCTGCAAAGTCTGGTGTTGCATACGGGGCGACCATCGACGGTCACACCTATCAGTATGAAGCCATAGGCGTCTATGAGGGATACGTGAGCGGTTCCAAGCTGATGTCTATATCAGGAAAAGCATCATCTGCAAATGTCACGCGTCCCAACTTCAGAAAGTATGCAGCTGCGAATACAGTCAAAAATGGAAAGGCTATGTTGTGGAATTTCCATCAGTGGAGGGATTGGTGGCATCTATGCCTCTTCGCAACCAAAGACTTCAATGGTCAAAGGGCCATCGGACAGGGCGGGTTCCCGTATGACGGTTCGACAGGTCAGGGGCTGTGCAATAAGATGGGATTGTGGGCCGGATCCACATCGACAAGCGTCAGCGCATCCACCAGCGTCAAGGCACTGATCGAGAATCCGTGGGGATACAAGTGGGAGTTCATCGACGACTTCGTCAACAGCAGCGGGACCATCTATGCCGGGCAGAGCGGAAACCCGGACGACACGACCACAGGGAAGACCAGCGCATCGTTCGGAACCGGAAGCGGATGGCAGAGCGGATTGAACTCCACAGGAGCCTTCTGGGGCATCAGGACGGGAACGGGCGGATCCAGCACGACATATCAGTGCGACTACACATGGTCTACATCAAGTACAGCACTCGGTGGCGTTGGGGGCAGCTCGGGCAATGTGTCGAGTGGCCGCGCAGGTCCGTCCTACCTCGCTGCGGCCGATTCCTTGGGCTACTCGGACTCGTACCGCGGGGCGCGTCTGGCCTTCGTTTTCGACTTGTGAGCGCGTCCTCGCGCGACACGAACCACCTCCAATCCAAACCCCTTAAACCATCAATCGGGGCGAGAGCCCCCTCACAGCTCACAGTCCAAAAAATGGACAGGTCTGGTCGGAAGCGACGCGCTATCGGGGAACTCGGTAACGTTGGGGGCAACTCGGACAATGTGTCGAATGGCAACGCAGGTCCGTCCTACCTCAATGCGAACAATTCCTTGGACAACTCGAACTCGAACAACGGGGCGCGTCTGGCCTTCAAGCCCGGGATCATCCGATCCTGTAAACACTATACAACCTGATCCGATCATGACCTCGGCCCTTGCCGAAACAGCACATGCACAAGCGGTTTAGTACCTCCGGGGAAAGAACGCGACATGCGAGAAGGCAGAGACATGACGAAAAGACTAGGAAACGTTTGGAAGACGCTCATAAGCTACGAAAACGTCCAGCTCGCGTATCAGAATGCAAGGAAGGGGAAGACGCACCGTCCCGATGTCCGGATGGTCGATGAGGACCCGGAGCGCCACATCAGGGAGATATGTCGTCTATTGGAATCGGGAGAGTATCATACATCCGAGTACAGGATGTTCGAGATCCATGAGAAGGGGAAGACCCGCGAGGTCGCCGACCTCCCGTTCTATCCGGACCGCATCATCCATTGGGCCTTGATGCAAGTGCTCCACGACACCATCATGCGCAACCTCATCCCGCAGACCTACGCAGCGCTGCCGGGACGCGGAGCACATGCAGGCCTCACGAAGCTCAAGAGCTATCTCAAAGACCCGCAGGCCAAATACTATCTGAAGCTCGACATCAGAAAATTCTTTCCGTCGATAGACAAGAACATGATGATGGCCAAGATAGAGGCCCGCGTGAAGGATCCCGATGTGTTGGAGCTGTGCAGGAGGATAGTCTACGAGTATCCGTATCAGGGCCTTCCGATTGGAAACTACACGTCGCAGTATTTCGCCAATTTCTATCTGTCCGACCTGGATCACCACATGAAGGAGACGTTCCATTGCAGGTGGTACCTGCGCTATATGGACGATATCATTATTATCGGATGGTCCAAGCCATGGCTCCGCAGAGCGTTGTCCAGGATACGCGAGATCATCGCCCCGTGGGGGTTGGAGGTCAAAAGCAATTGGTGCATAAGGCCGGTGACGGAAGGGATCGATTGGGTCGGCTATGTCACATTCCCTGACCACTGCCTGCTCCGCAAGCGCACCAAGGTCAGGATGGGCAGGGCATGCAGACGCATCAGACGCGAATGGGATGGAGGGAAGGACCCCGACGAGCACGACAGAGGTGTCCTCGCAGCATACCACGGATGCCTGTCATGGTGCAACGGGCACTATCTGGGCAGGAAAATCGTTTATCCATTGATGGAGGAGTACAAATGGAAATTGCAGAAGCAAGATCAGGAATTAAACCGCCTGCGATGATCGCAGGACCGTCGGTCACGCTCGTCAACCGCGACATCAGACAGGAGACGAGAGAAGATGAGAAGGGCACGATAGCCGAGTACGTCTACACGCAGTACCGCTTCGACGAGGGAGAGTATGAATCGGTCCGCGCCGGGATCCTCCCGGAGGGGGCCGCATGGGATGCGGAGCTCCGCAGGATCGAGAGGTCGGCCAAGCTCGACGAGGCAGACATGGGCATCGCGGAGGCGGAGGACAACATCGCCACCGGTTCGGAAGGAGGGGCGTATCTGCAGGCGCTCCGCGAGTACAAGATGGCCGTCAGGGCTACGATAGAGCAAAGCGGATATCCGGCCGTCGTCGAATATCCCGAAATCCCGGCCAATCCATTCTAAACCCATTTCCGCGCCTTCTGGCGCGGATTCCCGAATTTCGGTTAAATACGCGATTTCCAGTGGATTTCACATCCGTGGCCCTCTACGCGGATGAGTTGAGCTCATGAAAACGAAAATCGCAATCGGAATCTTCGCGATCCTCGCGTGCGCGGCATTCGTCGGCATCGTTGGCGATGTCGATGCCGAGGGCACGGAGGGAGGCGATGTGCCGGCGACGCCCGAGGTCAAGACCTCGGCGACCATCGTCTATCACATCGGCACCACCGTCGTCTCCGACCCCATCACGGTCGCAGGAGACACCGCAAAGGTCACCACGACCCTCAAAACGCTCGAAGTGCTCGGATACGCCCTTCCCGCAGGATCCACATTCCACGGCTGGTATGTCTCCGAGACCCCGCTGGCAGAGGACGTCGCACCCTCGGCCACGTACTCCGCAGGATCCACCTTCTCCGTCGACAAGGACAAGACGGCCCACCTGTGCGCATACATCACCGCAGACACGTACACCGTGACATTCGAGTACGCGGACGGCACCGCCATCGCCATGGCCGGCCTGGACAAGCTCGCCTACGGGGCGGAGATCACCCTGCCCGTCAAGGCCTCCGCAGCATCCGCAGGACACGTCCTCGAGTTCATGAAGGCCGACGGCACCGCATTCGCGGGATGGGCGCTCAAGGGCACCACCGAGATCGTCATCCCCGCAGACGCGGCCAAGACCACCGTCACCGGCAACGCGGCATACGTCGCAGTCTACGCGCACGACCCCGTCATGACGTTCATCGTCGACGGAACCACCACCTACACCCACACGGTCTACGGAATCGTCCTCCCCAACGTCCCCGTCAAGGAGGGGTTCGATTTCATCGGCTGGTCCGACGGGACCGTGACCGTCAAGGCCGACGAGCTGGAGGCTTATGTCGCAGCGGTCGGAGCCGACACCACCCTCACCGCGGTCTGGGAGCCCATCGTCTACACCGTGCATTTCTACGCCGGAGAGACCGAGGTCCTTCCCGCGCAGTCCGTCAGGCACGGCGAGCTCGTCACCGAGCCCAAGACCATCCCCGTCAAGGAGGGGTTCGATTTCGTGGAATGGGACTACGATTTCACGAAGCCCGTGACCTCCGACCTCACCATCGAGGCCGTTTTCGAGGAGACCCCCGCACCCGCACCCACCGGACTGGACGACCCGACCACCCAGATCCTGGCCATCCTCGTCGGAACCATGGCGGTCGCACTCATCGCCATCGGCATCTGGAAGCGCGAGGCCATCAGGGCCGGCCTGCTCAAGAGGCTCGACAAGGACGGCAAGGGAGACAAGGGGAATGGAGGGGACGGCAGCGCCTGATCCACGCGATGGAACGCACCCTCACGTCCAGAGCCTTCTGGGCGGCGAGGATGGCGTTCGTCGCGGTCCAGGTCGTCCTCATCATAGGAGTTGATAGAATGGCAGCAGAGATAGAAGCCACGCAGTACATCCTCGGCGTTCCGGCGGAGCTCGTCCCGACCACCATCGTCCTCGCGATGGTCATCGGACTGCTCTGCACCTTCGCTATGTCCCTCCCCGGGTTCTACGAGAAGGACAAGGAGGTCGCCAGGCAGAACGGCGGGAAGGTCGTCTACGGCCTTTCCTATCTGTCCAGCAACATCGGCATCGTCGCCGTGTGCATCGTCGCATCCCTAGCAATCATCGGCTGGTACGCCGATGCTGCGAGCATCATCCCCACATCGGGCCTGTGCTACTGCATCGCCCTCGTCGTGTCCGTGATCGTCGGCCTCGGAGGGTCGAAGTTCCTCGCCCTCCCTTTCGTGGAGTCCATCCGCGACAAGGCCAAGGCCAAAACCGCACGCGAAGAGAAGGCCAAGCAGAAGGCCGAGTGAGATCGCACCGGAAACCTGAATCCCAAACGTCTCTCCCTCCGGGGAGGGACCCCTTTCCTTTCTGGCATCCTCATATCAATCTACCAAACAGTAGATACCATTATATACCCGAACTACCATATAGTAATTAGACGGGGGAACCCGGAAAGAGGTAGAAAGAAATGGCATACCAAGACAAGAGGATCCTGATGGTCGAAGACCGCTACTCGGACATGGACACGGACGTGATCGGACCGTTCGCGACCTTCGGCGAGGCGAAGGCTGCTGCGCTCGACATCCTAGACAGATGCACGCGCTCCGACCTCATGCGCAGGACAGGAGGAAGACAGATCGTCGTCTGCGAGTACGACAGAGTACCCGACGAGGACGACGAAGGCGGCTGCCCCTTGATCGACGAACTCATCGATGTCGTCGAGGAGAGCGGACGCCTTTCTGCGAAGAGCCGCCGGGAGAGGTCCCGCGAATGGGTCGGCGACGACGATGAGGATGAAGAGGACTGGGAGGACTGATGGAGATGACCGGAATGCTCGGATCCAGAATCGCCGACGAGCTGGACATCGCCAGGGAGGACGCATGGGTTCTCGACGACTGCGTGGTCGAGAAGAGGGAGTTCGACAACGACCTCCACGCCTTCGACGTGTACATGTACCGCGAATGCGACGGCCGCATCGTCGTGCAGTCGATCATCCCCGCCGACCTCGACGCGCAGGCCGAGATCGTCAACCGCCTCGATGCCGGGGAATCCCCCCTCGGAGGATGGGAGGACGGCATGGGCGAGGCTGTGCATCCATACAACGGTGAGCCGGTCAAGATCCCCTCATGGGAGGCCTGAAGATGGCGATACGCACCATCAACGACATCAGAAAACTCCTGGCGACAGGACAGATAACCGGAGGCATCACCGACCCGGAAGGCGACATCGTGCAGATCACGGCGGAGGACGGCTCCAAGCTGGACCTCCACCTCGGCAGGACCTTCGGCGACCGCCTTCCGAGCGATGACGAGATCATCGGCAGCATCGAGGGCATCGCGGAGCGCGGAAGCTTCGACATCGCGCCCGTGGACAGGATGGACGCCGGGACCGAGACGGCCATCCGCATAGAGATGACGCGCAGGATCCTCGACGACGGACTGTCGCCGATGGAGGGGCTGGCGATGTCGCTGTACGACCACGGATACGACCTCGACAGGTCGTCCCTGTCCATGACGCGCATGACCGGACGCACGGTCGGACCGGAGGCCGTGACCGTGTACCTCGCCAAGGCCAGGCGCAAGCTCGGAGTTCCCGATATGCGCCGGAATCCATCGGCATGATGCAACTACCATATGGTAGATACCATTATATACCCGAACTACCATATAGTATATAGACGGGGAAACCCGGAAAGAGGTAGAAAGAAATGGCAAGCATCGAGCAGATCAGGAAGAGAGCGAGCGCATGGAAGGCACGCGACGGCAGCATCCGCTACTACGTCAACGATTGGAAGGACCTCATCGGCCTCAACGTCGAGTACCACAAGAGCGGAAACGTTTCCGCCGTGTGGTTCGACGACCGCGACAACGACGGCCTCGCCGAGAACGACCCCTCCAACAGGAGCTACGGCCGCTATCTCGCGCCGGTCAAGGTATGGTTCGACGAGGGCGCGCAGCTCCACATCGACCACCTCGACGACGAGATGACCGAGGTCCGCGCGAGGATCCTCCGCTACGTCGATGCGGCATACACCGAGCGCGTATGCGAGCCCAGGACGCCCAGGCAGCTCATCCAGATGAGCCTGTGCGCCTACCTGTGAGATGATGAGGATGGGCCCCGATGGGAACGGGGCCCACGTGCCTGCCATGCCGGGCAGGACCGAAAAGAGGATGGGGCCGGACAACCAAGGCAAGCTGGGCGGCCCCGCAGACATGGCGTCTGCGTGCGAATGCACATCCACCATACCGTTGGACTATGATATAAGCACTCGCACCTGTGTGTCGTATGTGCATGCCTATGGTATGTGTGATGTGTGCATCGCCGCGAAAACCGAAGGGGGATGGGAAAGAGGAAGGCGAAGCATGACAGCGGATTACAGCGAGGTCGAGTGGTACCTGGAGTATCTAAGGGCACACGGCCGGAGAGAGACGACGATAGAATCGGCAGGAAACGCTTTGAGACATCTGATGGATATTTTGGCCGAGGGAGGGAGGCCTACGGTCATGGAGGCCGTGACCCTCGATGATGCGGAATGGCTGGCGAAGCAGCTCGACGACATCAAGGAATCCACCAAGGCAGAGTACATCCGGCTTTTCTCCCGGATGTCGATACAGCTGGGATGTCAGGATTGGGGAAAAAGGCTCGACATCCTATACAACCGCGAGGAGCCCGACCGCGTGTGGATCTCGCTGGACCAGTACGCGGTCCTCCACCGCAAAGCCGAGCCGTGGGACAGGATGATGCTCGTGCTCGGAGCATTCATGGGCCTCCGCAGGATGGAGATATGCAGCCTCCTCGATGAGCAGATCGACATCGACGCCCGCAAGATGACGGTTTTCGGCAAGGGGCACGGAAAGGGCTTGAGGGTCGTCATGGACATCCCCGAACCCGTCGTCGAAGAGATCGAGAGCTTCCGCGAGTACAAGAACAATCATCTGAAAAGGAACGAGGAGGACGGTCACCTCGTCCAGGTCCCGAGATGGGGGACATGGGTCCCGATAGAGCCGGTGACGGCCAGTCAGAGGATTAAAAACCTCGGAGAGAGATGCCACATCAAGGTCACGCCGCACGCGCTCCGCAGGCTCTACGCGACGACGCTCGTCAACGTCGTCGAGGCCGACCTCGACACAGTCCGCCGCCTGATGCGCCACAGCGACATCTCGACGACGGTCCGGTGCTATGTGGCAGCGGATCCGAGCAAGATGACGACCGCGCAGAGCGGGCTCATGAGCGTGTACGGACGCGTGCTCAGCAGTGTATAAATATCTGAAATGCAGTCATTCATCAAGGCAAGCTGGGAAGTAGCGGATGGATTGCATTGCATACCATGTGCTTCACATGTCAGTGCTGCGATCTGGTCCCATACATCGACCTGTAATCGGCCCAGCTTGCCTCGAAAAGAGGTAAGCAAATGCCAACGAAAATAACACTGAACGATATCCTCCCGCCCATCTGGGCGAGCCTGGATATCGAGATGGGAGAGACCAGCCGTCCGCTTTCCAGGGACCGCTATGACCACATCATGAAGGACACGGGCACAGTCGTGTCCCCGACCGTCCTCAAGAGGATGTGGGAAACCCTCGCGCACTCCGAGTTCGCAGCTTTTTCGCCGTACACGCGCAACACGCTATTCCTCGACCTTCCGAGGATCGAGGCGCGCCTCGTTTCAAACGGACACCGGATTTCCAAAATCACACACATCACACATACCACAGGACACACATCGCACACACATACCACACACACGCCGGGTACGACCGACGCGCACACAGGGGAGGGCTCGGAATGACCGAATCCCCCACCGTCTACGAGCGCATCGCGGCCGCCTATCAGGACATCGCCGCCATGCCCTTCGTCAAGTCCGGCACGGTCAACGCCGGGAGCCGCGACAGCTACAAATTCGTCCCCATCTCGCAGATCCTGCAGGCGGTCCGCGAGGCCCACGCGCGCCACGGAGTGATCGTCCTGTTCGGACGCCCGGAGTACGACGCGGAGCAGGGTGAAAAGAGATACACCTACGAGAAGGCCTCGCGCGACGGTTCTTACACGACGCGCTGGCAGGCGGCGAACGGCCACATCGACGTCCGCATATGCGGAGGGTCCGCCGAGGACGTCATCGAGCTCACGGTCCCGTGCGAGGCGCAGGACAACTCCGACAAGCTCACCAACAAATTGATCACCAACGCCGAGAGGACGCTTTATCGCACCCTATACGCGATAGACGAGGGAGACGAGGACGACCCCGAGGCGGTCAACGAACCCATCGAGAAGCCCGCGCCGCAGGTGAGCAGGGCCGAGAAGCTCCGCCAGTCGTCGGATCCGTTTTTCACCACGGGCGACCGCTACGGGAGGGGGTCCCAGTGACCATCGCCACAGTCGGACGCCACGTCGTGGACGTCGCATGTCCCGCATGCGGCGCCATGTATCTCGTCGGCGAGCCGTGGGAGTGCGAGGGCAGGGTCCTCGGCAGGCGCATCGTGTGCGCCGGATGCGGATACTCCGTCGGCACCCAGCCCAACGCCGAGTACGCAGCCGTCCTCAAGGCGGAATCCGAAGCCGAGGAAGCCGAGCGCGAGGCGGCGGCACGCGAGGACTACGAGGACCTGTGCAAGCGCAGGTCCGTCCTCACCTACAGAGAGGTGCGCCGATGGCAGCGTGCTGGGTCAACCCCGCCCTGGTGAGCAGGACCGCCGCCGCGTGCCAGGCCCATCCGGAGCTTTCCTGCGACGCGGTCATCAACATGGTCGTCGGGCGCCTCGCCGTCGAGGGCGCCTACATCGAGAGCATGGAGCAGAGGTGGGGATTCGAATGAGCAGGACGTTCTACGTCTACATCATCCGCCCGAGGGACGGCACGCGCAAGATCCGCGTGAAGCTCCCCTATATCGGAGCCGATGACGACGTCGAGGCCGACAGGATCCGCTCCGCGTGCATCCGCATGGGAGAGCGTCCGCGCCAGATGTGCGACGTGTACCGGCAGAACCCGGGCGGGTTCGCATCCCTGTGGGGGGAGATGTACATCCGCGACGACGACACCGTATACTACAGGAGGGTGCGCGCATGACGGCATCCTACGACGGACGCCTCGCGGCGGTCAAGACCGACATCCTCGCGTGCTGCCGTCCTATGGACATCTGCGCCATGCGCAGGCAGATCTACGTCTCGACCAAGGGCCAGCTGATACTGAGGTCCAGCGAGGACCCCAAGAAGGGCATGCCCATGGTGTGCTGTCCTTTCTGCGGAGCGAGATTCGAGGGGGGAGCGCAGTGACCTCCCTCCGCGTGTGGACATGCAACCGCTGCGACTGCACCGCGTGCGAGATCGTCACGGAGGACGCCGAGAGCGTCCCCCGCCACTGCCCCATGAACCTCGTCGCATCATGGACGGAGGGAGCGCAGTGAGCGTCAATCAGGACCTCATCAAGGAGACCCTCCGTGCGGAGGGTCCGCTGACCGAGGCCGAGCTCGTCGCACGCATCCCGAGGACCAGCGACCTCCGCGGATGCCTCGCCACGATGAGGAATCGCGGCGAGGTGTGCGTCGTCGAGGTCCGCGGACGCGCCTTCGTCTACGGGGTGGTCGAATGACCGACCTCACCGTGACCGAGCTCCGCTCCCGCATCCTCGCCTTCTGCGACGACAGCCCCAGAACGGTCCAGGAGATCCAGGACCACGTCGGCATCGACCGCGACATCCTCACGTCCATCATGCTCCGCATGGTGTCCGCCAAGGAGATCGTCATCGCACCCGGCACGTGCGGGAAGAAATGGATCTCCGCAGCCAGAGCCCAGCTGCTCCGCGTGATGGAGGCGGAGGCATGAGCGCAGCAAGAGTCTTCTGCGCCGTGTGCGACCTCGGACGGGCCACGTCCGTCGATATATCCGAGCACACGGGCATCCCCATCCGGTCGGTCAGGAGGCACCTCGACCGCATGGACCGCGAGGAGAGCATCCGCATGTGCGGATACGTCCCGAACCCCCGCTGGACGGAGGACGACAGGGAGCCCAGATGGCTCCAGCTGTGGGAGGTGAGCGATTGAGCACGAGGCAGGAGGCCATCAAGGCCCTGCTCCAAGACGGACGCGAGAGGACCACGCGCGAGATCGTCGATGAGCTCGGCATAGAGCCCACGCACAAGTCCGTCAGCCAGGCGTCCAAGGCCCTGGTGTCGCTCGCCCGCTACAGGATCGTCGAGTGCATCTAGCCCGAAGTCTACACCAACAACTTCTCCCACAGATGCAGATGGAGGATTTGCGCATGACCGTCCAGACGAGCCTGGCCATGTACATGACGGGCAGACGCCCGTCGCGCTCCCCGCCCGTCATCACGCCCATCAGGACCTACATCAGACAGGGCAACCCCATCAGCGTCCTGTCGTCGGACGATGCGTCCGCGGTCATCGACAGCGGATTCGACGCAGGGAGCTACGAGCCCAGAGGCCTGTTCATCTCCCCGGAGATGACCGAGATCCCGGGATACGGGGAGGCCCCCATCTACATCGCCATGGACAACACATCCGGCGACTGCTGGACGGAGGAGTTCTATTCGCGCACGGTCGCCGAGAAGTGGCTCATAGGCGGATACGAGTGCATCGAGGACGCCCAGACGTCGGACATCCGCTACATCGAGAGGATGCTCAAGGGCCACGGGGCCGCGATGGAATGGATCCGCAGGAGGTTCGGGCTATGACAATCCACAGAATGGTCTACGAATACCTCCTGGCGGACCAGGGAGCGATTCCGAGCTGCATCGCAGATGCCATCGGATTCAACCGCCGCTCCGTCAACTCCGCGCTCCGCCGCCTGATGGACAGGGGCGCGGTCAGGAGGGAGAGCGCATGGGTCCCGATGCTATGCAGCCGCGACGGGGCCGAGTACACCCAGACTATGTGCACCCATCGCTACTACGCTATCCCGGGATGCGAGGCCATCGTCGAGAGGAGGAGCGGCGGGCCGATCCCGATGAAATCGAAGTCCGAGAGGACGATGATCGAGAGGACGGCCGAGGAAGAGAAGGCCGCGGTCGAGGAGGCGTTGAGGAGATGCACCAGGCCGGTGATGTCCGTCACACTGTCGCGCGAGGTCGGCCTGACGACCAGCAGGACCTCGACCATGCTCAACCTCCTGCAGGAAGAGAAGAAGGCGATGAGCTTCCGCAAGTCGCGCGCAGTCTACTGGGTGGCAGCATGACATCCCAGCAGACGGTCCTCGACGACCTCCGCACCCACGGTCCGTCCGTCATCGCCGACATCTCCGACCGCACGGGAGGAGAGCCGAAGAACGTCCGCCGCGCCATGGGCCATCTGGAGAGATGGGGGGACGTCCGCAGGGCCGGCATCGTCATCACCGCCAGCGGTCAGAAGGCCGTCGTGTGGGAGGCGGTCGCATGAGGCCCGGCTTCGACGTGATGGAGAAGGTGTTCGGCATCATCGAAGCGCACCCAGAGGGCATCAGCGGGAGCGAGATCGCCGACATCTCGGGCATAGAGGGCTACGACCTCACATCATGCACCAATCGCCTCCGCCAGAACGGAAGGATCGTCCGCACCGGCAGGAGACGCGACGGCAGCACCGTATGGGCGGTGAAATCGTGATCCGCGAGCCTGCCTACGTCACCCGCCATCAGGCGGAGATCATCTGCGACGCATTCCGCAGGGGAGACATGGCGTCCGTTTTCTTCGACGCCGAGACCGCCAGGCCGATGCCACGTCCGGCGAGCGAGCTCAACGGCACCAACCGCGGATGCCGGCTCGCCGTCAAGGGCGCGATGCTCGACTGGGACTACTGGGGCCGGGACGAGGGGTTGTGCAAGACCCTCATCGGGAACGTCGAGAAGGCGTACATCATCGGCGCGACCCTCCGCATCGTCGGGCCGGCATATCCGGGCAACATCCAGTTCCCCATCAGGGAGTGGCCCGAGGATCTGTTCCCCGAGCTCGTCCTCGATGCCGATGCGGTCCGCACCATTGCCGAAAGCATATCCTATGCGTGGAGGGCGAAGGAGGCCTACAACGGATGCGTCCTGTATTTCGACGCCAAGGGACGCCACCTCGCAAGCGGGAAGGCGGCAGCCATCGAGATGCGCATCGAGAACACCCCCTACGGCGCAGGCGACATCAACATCCGGCACATCGGCCGCAGGATCCCGGATTCGTACTATCTCATCACAGGAGCATACCGTCAGATCTACACCGAGGACGGAGCGCTGGTCATCAGCGGATGGATAGGGTCGGAGCCCCGCGAGTATCGGATCCGCACGGTCGGGAAGGTCCCCGAGATGGACCGCAGGAGTGCGAGCTGCGCCTACAAGGTCCAGGCATCCGAGCATCCGGTGCCTGCACCCCGCCAGACCAAGCTGGAGGCCTGGATTTGAAGCTCGCCAACCTCACGCCGGAGATGCTCCGCATCTACACGATCATCCGCGCCAATGCTTACGGCATCTCCGGCAAGGAGATCAGCGACATCACCGGGATCGATGCCCGCGCGCGCATGCGCATCCTCCGCCGGCTCAAGTCCGAGGGCCTCATCTACCGCGCGACATCCGACGCCAAATACTCCCCCATATGGAGGGCCAGACGATGCGCCAGATGGACCTGTCGACGATGCAGGACATCGATTCGGCGTTCCCCGGAGGGAAGCGCTGCAGATGGCTCAAGACCGACATCGACAGCGGAGTGATGGCGGGCGGAGAAGTCTACATCATGGGCACGTGCAGGCTCATGGGAGGCACGGTCTACGACCGCGATTGTTCCGGATGCAATTCATACACCACAGACCCCAAAACCCCTTCCCCCTCGACGAAGAGGGTCGCACGAGAGTGAGAGACATGGACAACAAGGAGTTGAAAGCAGTGGCCGACGCCATGGCGAAGAGATCGGAGGACTGCCCCTACAACATGGGGGCATCGTTGAGGGCGGACCTGTGGAGATGGTCCAAGCAGATCTACGACTATCTCAAGGTCCCGACGGCCGAGAGGGTCGGCGCCAGGACATGCGAGTGCTGCGCGCATCTTATCACCATCCGCGACGAGGACGGCGACATAGACTACGAGTGCAGGGTCATCGAGGGCATGACCGACACCGATATGGACATGGCAGGCAAGGGCGAGTGTCCCCGCTGGGCCGACAAGGAGTGGACCGCATGAAGACTGCAGGAGTGTCGGAGAGGGTCCTCGCCGTCCTCGTCGAGAACGGAGGATGGATGCGTCCGAGGGACCTCGCCGGCGACGATGCGACGCTAGAGGAATGCAAGGCCGTCACATCCATCCTCCACAGGCTCAAGCACAAGCATCAGGTCGAGTGCAGGCCCGTGTCCGGCATGCGCAACGCCACGGAATGGAGAGCGATCCCGGAGGCGGAATCCGAAGCCGAGGAAGCCATCGAGGAGGACGTCCGCAGAGAGACGCCGAAGGTCATCGCGGCCGTCATGGCGGAGAGATTGAGGAAGCTCAAATGGATGGGACATTCGGGCGATTTCATCGAGGACAGGACCACGTGCGAGCATTGCAGATGGATGGACCTCGTGAAGATGTTCGGGGAGGTGAGGGAGTGAGGAAGGAAGACGCGCTAGCACAGGCAAGGATGTTCGCCAGCATCCTCGATAAGATCATCAGGAACTACAGCGAGCTCAAATGCGTCGAAATGACGGCGATTTTAGACGAGAAGGAGTGGGAGCAGCTGAAGGAATCGATAGACGTCGCCATAGGCTCCATCTCCGGAATGCGCGACGACCTGCAGAGGATGATCGTGGCCATTGCAGAGGAGGGAGCGCAGTGAGCGGAGCAGTGCAGACCTCGCAGGATTGGTGCGAGGAGCAGATCCGTTCGGCGATGTGCAGGGCGGACGGGTTCGCGGTCAAGGGCCAGATGGATGGCGCGATATATTGGATGGGTTTCGCCGGAGGCGTCAGACGCATGTCTTATCCTTTCGCCATGCTGGAAGGCCAGGTGAAAGGCCTCGAAGCGACGCGCGACGACCTCATGGACAAGGTGCGCGAACTTGGAGCCTACAAGGCCGACATGAAGAAGTTCGCGGACAACCCCTGCGACATGTCCGCATCCTACAGTCTATCGACGCTGTTCAAGGCCGTCGAGACCGTCCGCGAACTTATTCCGGAGATCTCCAGCGATGACAGCGGAGATGCAGCGATGAAGGCCGACGACCTGCTCGACACAATCGGCCACGCATTGTATGGAGCGGTGAGCTGCGCGGAGCTGGAGGTCCAGACGGCGGTGGCGAAATCGAAGGAGGAGGGAGAATGACGAGCCCGACCGAGTTGAACGAGCTGAAAGCATGGCTGAAGATCCTGGACGACCTCGAAACCGCCAGGAATCGCATGGCCGAGAAGAGACAGGCCTCCAAGAGGGACTTCGACGCGATGAAGAGGACGATTTCGGAAGCCATCAGCATGATGGAGAGGGAGGAAGCGGAGCAGTGCGCGATGTTCAAGCCATGCCCCGTATGCGGCCGCGTGCTGACCCTCGATGACCTCGACCTATACGACGACGAGGGAGACACCCTCGAAGAGCTCAAGAGCGTCATGGCCCCCGACGGCACCTTCGACAGGAAGGCCTTCGGAGAGTATGCCGAGAACCTCGACGACTGCATGACGGCGGTCGAATCGGTCATCATCGGATGCGACTGCGGGTTCGCATTCGCCGCAGGGGATGTCGATGTCAGGAAGCCGGGATGGCTCAAGGAGTTCGCCGAGAAGGCCAACAGGAGGGTGGGCGAATGAACGCCAGGGAGACCATGGAGGCCCTGCTCGCAGGGGAGGAGGTGCGCCCGAAAGCGGAATCCTTCACTCTCTTTCTGGACGACAAAGGACGCATCATGGAGAGGTGGGACCGCGGACAGGGCGACACCCTCTCGAGGATGCACCTTAATCAGGAATGCGAGATCGAGAAGCCGAAGAACGACCCGAAGGACATCCTGAAGGCGCTGGCAGAGGGCAGGAAGATTCACTCGAGTTGCCACGCTTCGTACTGGATTGACGAATATGGCTTCCTCTATCAGCAGTGGGATGGCTACAAATCCCCTACATGCCTCATCGATGTGAGCAGATGCACGGTGGAAAAGGAGGAGCGAAGATGCCGATGGGTGTCATATGCGACAGATGCGGCAGGGTGGAGCCCGGCGAGCCGTTCGCCAAGGTGCAGTTCCTGCCTGTGTCTCTGAAGAGCAGACCGACCGCAGTGCTGTGCGTATCCTGCGCCAGAGCGCTGGAACGCTGGATCAACGAGGGGGAGGAGAGATGACGGACATCGATGTGCACAAGCGCAACGTCCTCACCGGCGCATCCCTGACGATGCGTGTGAGGAATGTCCACAGGCTCGAACCCGAGCTGCAGAGGATGTTCGCGGAGCTGGAGGATGCCTTCGAGCATCCGAAGCAGACCTCCATGGACGAGTGGAGGGAGATCGCATGAAGGTCGCGCTCATCCGCATGGACGGCTGGGATGCCGCCATGCTCGCCGCGTCCTGCTGCGT
>ERZ808252.532-NODE-532-length-35970-cov-4.190895_pt1 | contig 35970 bp, 41 predicted proteins | sample MGYA00521242_ERZ808252 | MGnify/ENA primary metagenome ERZ808252 (study PRJEB31516, sample SAMN03275581) | gut metagenome | biome: mammalia-associated habitat; material: feces | host: Papio cynocephalus | place: Kenya | collected 2012-08-07 ...
CGAACCGTTTTACTTGCACACCTGCTTTGCCCTGCTGTTCGCGGCGTTTTTTCAATGGGATTGCCGCAAAAGCCCCGAAGCGCGAATTTTTGCGCTGTTTGTATTGATGTTCGTTTCGGGATTCTTTGTTGCGCAAACACGCACCATCGCGCTCAGCCGTGAAAACGTCAAAGCGCGCATGAAAACAACGCTTGTTTCGGGAACGGTCGAAAAAGTCGTCCGCCTGCCCGATTTGAAAGCGCGGCTGGTGCTGAAAGATTTGGCTTTCGGCGGCAAAGCGGATTGGCGCACGCCCGAAAAGGTTCGGCTGAACCTGCCCGCCGAATCCGCCGTTCCCGACACGGGCGACAAAATCGAGGTCAAAGCTTTGCTGTCCCCGCCCATGCCCAAAACGGACAAAAGCGGATACGATTCCGCCCGCGCGCTTTATTTTGAAAAAATCGGCGGCACGGGGTTTGCGCGCTCCCCCGTCAAGGTTATTGGAAAAGCACCCTCAACGACGATGCGCCGCAAAATCGCAAAACGCATCGAATCCGTTCTGCCCCCGCGCGCCGCAAATATCGCCAAAGCCCTTGTTACGGGTGAAAGCAAGGAAATCGATCCTGCCCTTGCCGATGCGTACAGAAACGCGGGAATCGCACACATTTTGGCGGTGTCCGGACTGCACATGACGCTGATTGCGGGGTTTGTGTTTTTTCTGGTGCGCAGTCTGCTTGCCCTGTCCGTTACGGTTTCACTGCGTTTCAGCAGCAAGAAAATCGCCGCTTTTTGCGCTTTGGCGGCAACGTTTTGCTATTTGCGGCTGGCAGGAACGCCGATTTCGGGCGTCCGCGCGTTCATTATGCTGTCGTTTGTTTTGGGCGCCGTGTTTTTCGGCCGCCGCGCGCTGTCTGTCGCCAATGTCTGCTGGGCGGCGTTTTTGATTTTGCTGTTTATGCCCGAAGCCCTGCTGTCCGTCAGTTTTCAGCTGTCGTTCGCCGCCGTCGCCGCCTTGATTTGCGCCTATGAAGCGGGCATTGACAAAGCCGTCCGCCGATTGGAACAGCGTGAAAGCGTTTTGCTGTACTTGCTGGCGTTCGTTTTGGGAATTTTATTGACGTCGCTGATAGCGGGAATCGCCACCGCGCCCTTTGCCGCCTATCATTTCAAGCGGATTGCGAACTATACGCTGCTGGGCAACCTGCTGACGACGACCGCCGCGGCGGCATGGGTGATGCCGTGCCTGTTCGCCGCCGTTATGCTGATGCCGTTCGGAGCGGACGCGCCGCTTTGGAAATTGGCGGGCATCGGCATTGAAACCGTCAACCGCGCCGCCGAATTTACGGCAAGCTTGCCGCACAGCGTCACTCTCGTCCCCGCTATGCCGTTTTACGGGCTGATGGGTGCCGTGTTCGGCGGACTGTGGGTGTGTTTGTGGCGCGGAAAAGTCCGCCTGTTGGGCTTTATTCCGTTTTGTTTCGCTTTTTTCACGCCGTATCTGGCAGTCAAGCCCGATATGATGATGACGAAAAACCTTGCCGCGTTCCGTCAATCCGACGGCGTTTTAAGCTTTACCAAAGGCGACAAATTCACGCGGTCAAGCTGGCTTTCGTCGGCGGGCGCAACCGATTTCACAGAAACAGCCTGCGCGCTTTGCCTGTATGAAAAGGACGGCGTTTTGTTTGCCTACGCCCGCACGAAAACGGCGGCGAAACAGGCTTGCGGCACGATTGACGTTCTGTTTGTCAAAAGCGGCTGCGAGCAGGCTGTTCAACTGCCCGAAACGGGCGCGCTGTTCGTGTATGTCGAAAACGGCAAGATCCGCACGGAACACATCGGCGGCGAACACCGCCCGTGGTCGCCGTCCTACCCGTCGATACGATTTAAAAACCTGTTTTAGCGGGGGCGCAGATATTGCGCGCCAGATATTCCCAAATGTCCCTGTTCGGGGCGGAAATCAAACTGTTTGCCCCCATCAAAGGCACATACGCGCTTCCGTCCGTATAGGCGGTATAGCCGCCCGCTTCACCGTGAAGCATAACGCCCGCGGCGTGATCCCACGGTTTGATGACTTTGGTGCGGTAAGCGGAATAGTCCGCCTCGCCTGTCGCAATCATCATATAGCCGAAGCTTGCCGCGCCCCACCAAACGGGCTGGTTCAGCTTCGGATCGCGGAACGCCACGCGCCGCCCGACAACGCCGTGCATTTTGGTCAATTCCTGCGGATTGGACACGGACAGGCGTTTTTTGCCCCTTAACCACGCGCCTGAACCTTTTTCGCCGTAAATCATCGCTTTCATCACGGGATTGTAGAGCCAGCCCGCGACGGTTTCGCCTTTGTACACCAAAGCGACGACCATGCCGAATTCGCTTCTGCCGTAGGAAAAGTTCATCGTGCCGTCAACGGGGTCGATAACCCAAACAGGCTTGTCCTGCTTCAGATATTCGATGACTTCCGGATTTTGAAAGCAGGATTCCTCGCCCACCACCAGCGAATCGGGCAAAGCCGCCGTCAGCCGTATTGGTAAGGCTTTTTCGGTTTCCGTGTCCGCCGTCGTCACCAAATCGTCCGCTGACGTTTTGGTCGCAATGTCGCTGACGGACAGGTTTTTGAAACGCGGCATAACCTCGGTTTCCGCCACGTCCGCGATAATGTCCGCGATTTCGTCAAGATTCGGATTTTTCATATTTCACCTGCGGATACGCTTTTTGCGTTTTGGAAAATTCAACGGCGCCCAGCCGGACGCGAAGCACGGATTCGCTGTCGCCGTCCGAACGGCTGACGACTTCGCCCGCGCGGTACAGATACGCCAGCGCCGCCCCGTCGGACGCGGGAACGTGCAGAACATACTCGGTTCTGTCGACCGCCAAAGCTTCGTCAATCGCTTTCAGCAAATCGTCGATTCCGTCCCCCGTCAAAGCCGATACGGGAAAACGTTTCGCCTGTCGGGCGCTGGCCTGCGTCAATGCCTGCCGTTCATCGGCATCCAGCAAATCGGTTTTGTTCAAAACCTCGAACAAACCCTTGTCCACTTGCTCCGCAACGCCCAAAGTCCGTAAAACGTTTTCGACGTCCTGCTTTTGCGCTTCGGAGTCGGGATGGGAAATGTCGCGGACGTGAACAATCAAGTCGGCTTCCAGCACTTCCTCCAATGTCGCGCGGAAAGCGGCGACCAGCTCGGTCGGCAAATCGGAAATAAAGCCCACCGTGTCCGACAAAATGACTTGCCGCCCCGACGGCAGCTTGATTTGCCGCATGGTCGGGTCAAGGGTCGCAAACAGCATGTCTTTGGCGAACACGTCGGCGTGCGTCAGTTTGTTGAACAGCGTCGATTTGCCCGCGTTCGTATAGCCGACGAACGCCACAATCGGAAACGGCACGCGGCGGCGCGCGGCGCGGTGCAGCTGGCGTGTGCGCTTGACTTCGTCCAATTCGCGTTTAAGCTTGACGATATTGTCGGTAATCACGCGACGGTCAAGCTCGATTTGCGTTTCACCGGGACCGCCCAAAAATCCGCGTCCGCCCCGTTGGCGTTCCAAATGCGTCCACCCGCGCACCAACCGCGACCGCTGATAGCTCAAATGCGCCAGTTCGACTTGCAATACGCCCTCTTTGGTGCGGGCGCGTTCGCCGAAGATTTCCAAAATCAGCGCCGTGCGGTCAATGACTTTGCAGTTCCACAGCTTTTCAAGGTTTCTTTGCTGAATCGGCGACAGCTGCGTGTTGACGACCGCCAACACGATTTCGTTTTCCTGCACCAGAGCCTTAATCCGTTCCGCCGCCCCGCGCCCGATGTAAGTTGACGCGTTGATTCGCGGCAAAACAACCGTTTCGGCGGCTATAACGTCCAAGTTTATCGCCGCCGTCAGATTTTTGATTTCCTCCAGCCCCGCTTCGACCGAACGCCCCGTTGCGGCGTCGTTTTTCAAAACGGTGTGCAGAACCAGCGCTTTTTCAAACAAAGTTTATTCCTTGTCCTCTTCGGCGTTTTCGCCGTCAAACAGCTGAACGGGTTCGGACGGCATAATCGTCGAAACCGCGTGCTTGTAGACCAGCTGCGTATGTCCGTCGCGGCGCAGCAGCATCGAAAAATTGTCGAACCAAGTGATAATTCCCTGCAATTTCACACCGCACATCAAATAAACGGTGACGGGCATTTTTTCTTTTCTGATTGTGTTCAAAAACATGTCTTGAACGCTTTGCGTTTTATCCGTCATGGGGGTCATCTCCTTGTTATTGTTTGTTGATTGTTTATTCCGTTTCGGTCAAAGAGTAAAGCGCCAAAAGCAGTTCGGAACAATTTTTCACCGTCAAAACCGCCGCGCCGTCCTTGTTTTCGTCCGCCACGCGAACGGGATAGCAGCCCGCGTTCGCGGCGCACAGCATGTCCGCGTCGCCGTCCCCGACAAACCACACGGGGCGGCCGTATTCCACTCCCGCTTGATGCATCGCCAGCAAAGCGGGTTCGGCGGCGGGTTTGTCCTTTGGCGCATCGCCCGCGCCGACAACGGCGGATAAGTATTTGTTCCACCCCAGCCAATCGATTTCGTCATGCAAAATCGCCGACGTTTTGTTGCTGACAATGCCCGCTTTTGAAATTTTCGCGGCGTAAGCAACCAGTTTTTCGGCGTCCGCAAACGGCGTCAACAGCTCCAAATGATGCTTTTTGTAAGCATCCAGATAGACTTGCTTTGCTTCCTCCCAGTTGTCGCCGAACTGTTCGGGGAACGTTTCGCGCAGGGACAATCCCGTGCGGGCGCGGTATTCCTCCATCGAACATTTCGGAATGCCGTATTTTTCGCTTAAAACGCAAAACGCCTGATACAGGGCGGGCGTCGTGTCCATCAGCGTATTATCCCAATCAAACAAAATCAAATCGGGAAACGGATAGCTTGTTTTTTTCATCAAAAGAATTCCAACCCCACGGTAAACATTTTTTCGACCTGCTTGACGGAATCGGCGTCGGCGAACAACAGCAGGCGATCGTTCTTTTCAATCACGGTGTCCCCGCGCAAAGGCAAAGACACGCCGTTTCTGACCAAAGCCCCGATAATCACGCCGGCGGGCAGACGCACGTCGCGCAAAGCCGCCCCCAGATATTCAAAGGAATCGAACACATCGGCCTCCAGCACTTCGCACAGTCCCGACCGCACGGAATAGGCGGCGTAAATTTTCCCCCTGCGGATGTGCTGCAGAATGGACGACACCATAATATCCTTGGGGTCGATGACAACGTCAATGCCCAAATCGGTCACCATTTGCGAATACAGCGTTTTTTCAATCACGGCGACGGTTTGCTCCGCCCCGTATTTTTTGGCGGTCAAGCTTGCCAGAATGTTGTTTTCGTCGTTGCCGCTGACCGCAATGACCGTTTCGACGATGTCGATGTCGGCTTCCTCCAAAACGACGGTGTCCAGAAAGTCGCCTTGAATCACCGTCGTCTGCGACAACGTTTCGGCAAGGAATTTCGCCCGCTCTTCGTCGGGTTCAATCAAAGTGACGCGCATCCGCCCGCTGCGTTCCAAGTATTTCGCCAGCGACAGCCCCACGTCGTTGCCGCCCAAAATCAGCGCGCTTTTAGCCCTTTGCTGGTCGCGCCCGAACAGGGACAATATCCGCTTGACGTTTTCGGCGGCGACAAAAATATAAACGTCGTCGCCCGCATTGATGCGGGTGTCGCTGTCCGCGACAATCAGCTTGCCTTCGTGCATCACGCCCGTAATCACCGCGTTGATGTCGGGAAACAGCTACGTCAGCTGGCGCAAGGGCGTGTTTATCAGCGGACACGTTTCGTCGCAGTGCATGCCCAGCAAATACACCTTGTCCCCCGCCAAAGTCAGAACGTCGAACGCTCCGGGGAAAGAAATGTTGCGGCGAATGGCGCGGGCGATTTCGACTTCGGGGGAAATGACGACGTCAATCGGCAAAGCGTCGTGCGTGTACAAATCGCGCCACTTCGGATTGGTGTATTCTTTGGAACGCAGGCGCGCAATTTTCATCGGCACTTTGAACAAAGAGTTCGCCGCCTGGCACGTTACCAAGTTCACTTCGTCGGACGCGGTAACGGCGACCAGCATATCGGCATCGGCGGCGTTCGCGCGTTCCAAAACGGACGGATAGGATGAAAAGCCCGCAACGGTCTGAATGTCCAGCGACGATTCCATATCCGCCAAACGGTCGGCGTTCGTGTCTATGACGACGACTTCGTTATCGTCCTGCGCCAGATAACGCGCAATCGTCGAACCGACGCGCCCCGCGCCGCAAACAATGACTTTCATTTTCCGTCCCTTTTCGCGTCCAAACCGAAATCCCGCATCTTGCGTAATAACGTATTGCGATTGATGCCTAAAATTTTTGCCGTTTTCAAACGGTTGCCCTTGGCGTAATCTAGCGTTGCGGCAATCAGGCGGCACTCGACTTCGCCCATGACGAAATCATACATGCCGACGGGACAAACTTCATCGCCGCTGTCGGCGTAAAAACGGCGCATGTATTTTTCAACCGCCGCGCCCAAACCTTCGTTTTTATCCGTCATTCGCCCCTCCGAAAAAATCCCGTATCAGCGTTTTGACCGCCTCGATGTCCGTCGTTTGATTGACCGCAACGCGAAAAGCCGCCCCGCCGTTCATTCCCGCAGAATACCAAGCAATATGCTTTCGCGCGATAAAAATCGCCTTTGCGCCGTAATATTTCTGCATCAGCGCCAAATGTTCCAGCACCGTTTCAACCAAAGGCGGACGGACGGCTTCGCGCCCCGACGCTTCCGCCAGAATCCAAGGTCTGCCCAGCGCCTGCCGCCCTATCATCACCGCGTCCGCGCCGTATTCCGATTTGACGAAATCCGCGTCCGCTTTTGTTTTAATGTCGCCGTTCGCCACAACGGGAACGGCGACCGCGCGCTTCAGTTCACCGAACGCGCGCCAGTCCGCTTTGCCGCCGTACTGCTGTTCGCGCGTGCGGGCGTGCAAAACCACAGCCGACGCCCCCGCCTGTTCCATGCGTTTGCCGAAGTCGACAAAGTTTTTCGATTCCTCGTCCCAGCCCAAGCGGAATTTGACCGTCACGGGAACTTTGACCGCATCGACAACGGCGCGCACGATTTTTTCGGCAAGTTCTTCATCCCGCATCAAGCCCGACCCGCCGCCCGCTTTGGCGATTTTGTTGACGGGACAGCCCATATTCAAATCAATGAAAGCCGCATGTTTTTCAGCGATTTTCGCCGCCTCCGCCATTGTTTCGGGATGCCGTCCCTCCAGCTGAATGGCTATCGGCGCGTCGGTTTCGTCGGGCATTGCCATTTCGGTCGTGCGTTTATGCGCGCGAGCAAGCGAATCCGCCAAAATCATTTCGGAAAACAGCAGTTCGCCGCCGAATTTCCGCACCATCGCGCGGAAAGGCGCGTCCGTAACACCCGCCATCGGCGCCAGCATCACGTCTGAAAAACGGTGATTTTTTAACACGAAAGCCATTTTCCGCCTTTTCTAAATTCCGATTCTGTTTTACCCTGTCCGAAACTTTTTACAAGGAGTCTTTATCATGGTCAAGTGTGCGGTTATCATCGTCGCGGCAGGCAGAGGACACCGTTTCGGCGGCGACATGCCCAAACAATACAGAACAATCGGCGGACGCATGATTTTGTCGCGCACACTGGGGGCGTTTTGCGCGCATCCCTCCGTGTCAATCGTCCGCGCCGTCATCCACCCTGACGACATGCCGCTGTACAAATGCGCCGCCGCGGGACTGCCCGTCGCGGAACCCGTTTTCGGCGGCGAAACGCGGCAGGATTCCGTTCGACTGGGACTTGAAAGCTTGAAAGACGAAGCCCCCGACATTGTTTTGATTCACGACGGCGCGCGTCCGTTCGTCGATTTCGGCGTCATCAACCGCGTGATTGCCGAAGTCACGGAACACCAAGGCGCGATTCCCGCCCTGCCCGTCGTCGACACGATTAAAGCGGGCGAAACCAAAGACGGCAAAACGCTGATAACGAAAACGGTCGACCGCGCGGGACTGTACCGCGTTCAAACGCCGCAGGGCTTCCCCTATGCGGAAATTCTGACGGCGCACGAAGCCGTCAAAGGACAGGAGCTGACCGACGACGCCTGCGTCGCCGAACTGGCGGGAATATCCGTCGTTTTGACCAAAGGCAGCGAAGACAACTTCAAAATCACGACGCAAGCCGACCTTGACCGCGCCGAAGTCCTGCTGAAAGGAAAAGGCGACGACATCCGCACGGCGACAGGCTTTGACGTACACAAATTTTCGGACGGAAGCTTTGTAACGCTTTGCGGCGTGCAAGTCCCCCACGATTTCGGGCTGGAGGGGCACTCCGACGCGGACGTCGGGCTACACGCCTTGACGGACGCTTTGCTGGGCGCCATCGGGTCGGGCGACATCGGACTGCACTTTCCGCCGTCGGATATGAAATGGAAAGGCGCCGACTCGACTCTGTTTTTAAAATACGCCGTCGATTTGGTGCATGGATTGGGCGGGCAAATTTTAAACGCGGACGTAACGTTTATCTGCGAACGCCCAAAAATCGGGGCGCACCGCTTGGCAATGGTTGAAAAATTGGCGGAATTGCTTGGGATTTCGTCGTCCAAAGTCAGCATCAAAGCGACCACGACGGAAAAACTGGGCTTTACGGGACGCAAGGAAGGCATCGCCGCCCAAGCCTGTGTTACCGTAAAATTGTAGGGAAATTCAAAAAACATTTGAATTTTTGGACAAATGCATGTATAATTTCGTCAAATATTTACAGAGGGGGAAAGACTATGTCTTTGGCTTTGAGTTCAAAAAAAGGCGTTTTGTTTGAAGATATCCAAATGGCAACGAAAATCGCCGTTTACTTGGGTGATTTTTCCGAATTCCTCGGCGGCGTTTCCCGCAAGGAACAAAATGCCGCGGCAAACGCCTATATGAAAGCCAACCCGCTGAAAACAAACAATAATGCAAAAGCTTTGGAACTGGTCGGCAAATTGGAAACCGAATACAAAAACGAAACCAAAGCCGCTTCGTTGAAAACCAGATTGCGTCACAGATTCGGCGAAAAAAGAAGTGCAGAAATCGTTAAACTCACCGCTTTGGGCGCGGCGTGCGCCGTCGGGGGCGTTTTGGCGGCAAACGGTATGGGCGCCGCTTCCGTCCCCGTGTTGTTCGCCGGACTGGTTGCCACCGCCGACAATCGGGAAATGTCGGATAAAGCCAAAGCCGATGTTGAAACATACGGCAACGCCAAACGCGCGTTGTTCGCTTTGAAAAAAATGAAAAAAGCTTTGATGCCCGAATCGGAATACAAAAAAGACGTGCAGACTTTGTACGCTTCGGGACTTGGCAACCCCGGCGGCATGATTACGGCTCTGCATTTGAAACAAAAGGGCGGGCGCTGATTTTTTTGCGGCTTGCGCGCCGGTTCATCATTTGACTTTTAAAATACCGTCATCGACAACAACGGAATGTTCGTTTTCGATGTCAATCAAGCTGTATCCGACGACTTCGACGGTGCAATGCGAACACAGCGCGGCAATATAGCCGTTCGGTTCCAGCTCCACTTTGAATTTTCCCGTTGCCGTTTTGACCAGCAATTCGTACTGTTCGGCATCCGTGTTTTTAATGTCCGCGGCATGAACGGTAAACGTCCACAACAAAGCCGTCATAAAAAAAATTATTTTTTTCATTTTTTTTCCGTTCAATTCGGATAATATCCCTTTAACTTTTAATTAAACACCAAAGGATGTTTTTATGTCAACCGAAAGTCTTGTTTTCAAACGCGAATTTTACCCCGAAGTTTCCGATTCCGATTGGTGCGACTGGCGCTGGCAAATCAAAAACCGTTTGACGAAAGCGGAAGATTTTTCCCGCTTTATGGCTTTGACGGACGAAGAAAAACAAGCCATGAGCAACACTTTTCCCGTTGCGGTAACCCCCTATTACGCGTCGGTGGTCGCCCGTTCCCCCGCCGTGCGCCGCACCGTGTTGCCGTCGCTAGCGGAAATGACGGAATCCGCGGGCGAAAACGACGATCCGCTGGGCGAAGAACCGTGCATGGTCACCCCCGGACTGGTTCACCGCTATCCCGACCGCGTTTTATTCTTGACGACCGAGTTTTGTTCCAACTATTGCCGCTATTGCACGCGGTCGCGTCTGGTCGGGCGACTGAAGGAAAAAAACGGCTTGTCCACCGTTCGCAAATCGATGTGGGAACAGGCGTTCGCGTATATCCGCAATCATCCCGAAGTGCGCGACGTGCTGATTTCGGGCGGAGATCCGCTGACCATGCCCGATTCCGCTTTGGATTATCTGCTGGCGAACTTGCGCGCGATTCCCAGTGTGGAAATGATTCGCATCGGGTCGAAAACACCCGCGGTTCTGCCCATGCGCTTTACAAAGTCTTTACTGAACACGATTAAAAAATATCATCCCGTGTTTTTCAGCCTGCACTTCACGCACCCCGACGAAATGACGGCGGAAACGAACGAAGCGTGCAACAAAATCGCAGACGCGGGTATTCCGACGGGGTCGCAAACCGTACTGCTGCGCGGCGTGAACGACAACGCGGACACGCTGAAATCGCTGATGCACAAACTTTTGAAAGTCCGCGTCCGCCCCTATTACCTGTTCCAGTGCGATCCCGTCAAAGGTTCGATGCATTTCCGCGTTCCCGTCAAAAAAGGATTGGAAATCATCGACGCTTTGCGCGGATATACGACGGGATACGCCGTGCCGACGTATGCCATCGACATTCCGGGAGGCGGCGGCAAAATCGTCCTGACGCCCGACCATGTGGCGGGGCGCGACGGCGACTTTTTGCTGTTGAAAAACTTTGAAGGAAAGCTGTACCGCTATCCCGACTACGAAACGCCCTAAGCGGTCATATAGTCGCGCAACAGTTTCAACAGCAGTTCCATATCCTCGTCCGTACCAATGGTGATTCGCAAAGCGTCGGGCAAACCGTAAGACGCGACTTTGCGTACGATAACGCCGTTTTCCTGCAGGTATTTGTCGGCGTTTTCAGCCGTTTTGCCCGTATGCGGAAAATGCACCAGAACAAAGTTCGCAACCGACGGCGTCATCGTCAAGCCCAGCTTTTCAAACTCCTGCGGCAGACGCGCCAGCCATTTCGCGTTGTGGTCGAAGCATTTTTTGACGAACGCCGTATCCTTGACCGCCGCAACGCCTGCGATTTGCGCGGCTTTGTTGACATTGAACGGACCGCGGACGCGGTTCAAAACGTCTGTGATTTCCTTTGACGCGTACGACCAGCCCAAGCGGATTCCGCCCAAGGCGTAAATTTTGGAAAACGTGCGCAGCATCACGACATTCGGAAATTCGTCAACCAAATCCTCGCCCGCCGTATAATCTTCGCGCCCCGCAAATTCGGCATAAGCGGCATCCAGAACAATCACCACGGTTGACGGCACTTCGCGGCACAGCTTGCGCATCTCGTCGCGGGGAACATAAGTCCCCGTCGGATTGCCGGGGTTGGCGATGAATACGATTTTCGTTTCGGGGGTGATTGCTTTAATCACCGCGTCAACATCGACTTTGAAATCCTTTTCGGGAACGACTATCGCGTCCGCTCCGCATCCGACGGCGTACAGGCGGTACATCAAAAAAGCGTACTGCGTGATGACGATTTTATCCCCCGCGTTCAGATAAGCGTGGCACAGCAATCCGATAAGTTCGTCCGACCCCGACCCGCACACAATCCTGTCCGCGTCCAGTCCGTGCGCCGCTCCGATTGCCTGCCGCAGTTCGACGCTGCCACCGTCGGGATAGCGGAACAGGGATTCCGCCCCTTGTCTGACGGCTTCGACAACCGTCGGGTTTGTGCCGAAAGCCCCTTCGTTCGACGACAGTTTGACGACTTTGGCTCTGCCCTTGACGGACGACGCGCCGCCGACATACGGGGTCAAAGTCATAATGCTTTGATGAGCGGGTACGGGTAAATTTGACATTGATTTCATCCTTTACACAAACGGAGCGGGAAAACCGCCGATGACGCGCGTCATGATGATTTTCCCGTCTTCCTTTTTCACAACGGCGGCCAAACGGGCGTCGTCGGATTCCAAAAAGCCTTCGACTTCAAACAAATACGCCTTGCGGGTCATATCGGGCGAAAACGAATCGTAAATCGCGTTGGTGGCGATGCCGCCCGCTTTCAAAACCAAATCCAGCGTGCCCAGACTGATGCTGCCGTCCGTTTCGACAACCAGCAAAGTGCGGTCGTCGCCCGAAGCTTCAAACGGCACTTTGCCCAAAGCAAACACAATGCGCCCGTTATCTGCCGTTCCCGTAACGGGCAGCTTGGCGAACACCGCGACGGCGCGGCGGCGTTCCTGCGCCAAAGCGTACCACCAGCAGCTTTGGTCGTCCTGCAGGGACAAAACGGCCAAATCGGCCTCGCCCTGCGTTAATTCTTTCAGCACCAGATTGACCGACTTGCACGGCAGCAGCGCCGTGAAAGATCCGAAATAGTCGCGCGTCAGTTCCAAATTCCCCATACCGCGTTCGGGCATGAAAACCGCCACTGTCATCGGCGACTGCAAATTGGCGCAGGCGCTGATAAGTTCGCGCCACAACCGGATGATGACGGCTTTGCTCAAGCCGCCTTTGTGATTTTGAAGCAGTCTGCGCAGGATTTGCGTTTCGCGCACGGGGCGAAAGATTTGCTTTTCCCCCGCCTCCGCTTTGGCGCGGCCGACGCGTTCCGCCAGTTCCGCGCGGCGCATGACCAGCGCGTGCAAAGCGTCGTCCGTTTCGTCGATTTTCTGCCGCAAATCCTGCAAAGTTTCCGTCATTTAAAATAACCCTTTATTTTTTGTGAAACCGTTTGTATCCTTTTTTAACACTTTCACGGGTAAAAAAGAATGCAGAAAATCACTTCCGCCGATTTTTTAGGCTTGGTTCGCTACAATGCCGCGGGTTTGGTTCCCGTCATCGCGCAGCAGTTCGACACGCGCGAAGTGCTGATGATGGCGTGGATGAACGAAACCGCGCTGAAAGAAACGCTTTTCTCAAAACGGATGTGCTATTTTTCACGGTCGCGCCAAACGCTGTGGCGCAAAGGCGAAACGTCTGGACATACGCAAGTGCTGAAAGAATTGCGGATTGACTGCGACGGCGACACTTTGCTGGCGCTGGTCGACCAGACGGGCGCGGCCTGCCATACGGGAAACCGCACCTGTTTTTATCGCGGGCTTTGAACTGAAAGGATACGGCTATGGCGGATGTTTTGGAAGCGGCTCAAACAGGCGACGCGAACGAAATCAAAGCGGCTTTGGCAGAGGGCGGAAATCCGAACGTCTGCGATAAACTGGGAACGACGCCGCTGATGCTGGCGGCGATACTGGGCGCGGATTTGTCGGCTTCAACCGCTTTGATTCAAGCAGGCGCAAAGGTCGACACCCTGCAAAACGACGGCATGACCGCGCTGTTTTTCGCCGCGGCGAAAGCCAAAAATTCCGCCCTTGTCAATTTGCTGCTGTCCCAAGGGGCGAATATCAACGCCCGCGACAAAAAAGGAATAACGCCTCTGATGTTCGCCGCTTCGCTGAACCCCGAACCCGCAATTATCGAAATGCTGCTGGACGCGGGGGCGGAGCTGAACGCGCGGGACAAAGACGGACTGTCGGCTTTGTTGTGGGCGGCGAAAAGCAACCCGAACCCCGCCGTTGCGGCTTTGCTGATTGACAGCGGGGCGGACATCCGCCAGCGCGAGGAAAAATTCGGCGCGACGCCGTTGATGACGGCGGCGAAAGAAAACAGAAATCCGCAGATGATTTCCGTTTTGCTGACCATGGGGGCGAAAGTCAACCGCGCGACGGTCAACGGTTTTACGCCGCTGATGCTGGCGGCCGGAAAAAATCCGAATCCCGCGGTGACGGAGGCTCTTTTGACGGGCGGCGCGGACGTTTCGATGAAAACGCTGGAAGGGCGGACGGCTTTGATGTTCGCCGCCGAAAACGCGCGCGACGCAACCGTTATCGACGCTTTGCTGCGATACGGCGCGGACGTGAACGCCGCTGACAACCGCGGGGCGACGCCTTTGATGCTGGCGGTTATCGAAAACCCCTCCGCCTCTGTTACTGAAGCTTTAAATCTTGCCGTTTCGGACAAAGTGCTGAACGCGTCGCCAGCGATGTGGGCGGCGGCGAAAAATCCGAATCCGCAAGTGCTGGAAACTTTGTTCAAATACGGCGCGAATCCGTTTGAAACAATGGACGACGGCAAAACTTTGCTGATGGCCGCGGCATCAAGCAACGACAACCCCGCGGTCGCAGGATTTTTGCTGGAACAGGGGCTTGATCCGAAACAGGCCGACAAATACAACGCCACCGCCGCGGATTACGCCCGCAACAATCCCGCTTTGTTCAACACGGATGTTTACTGGCGGCTGTTGGGCTGAACGAATTTCGCCATATTGTAGGGATATAAAGTCGGACAGTTTCCGTCGTTTTTTCCCGTTTTAAACGCTTCCAGACACGCCACGCCCTGCAAACGGTCGGTTTTGATGTTGTAAAAGCCTTTTGTGCTGAAATGCGCGCTGTAGCCCAAAACAACAATCACGACCGCCGTCAAAAACGCTTTTTTCATCGGATACAGCAGCATCAGCAAAGCAGGAATGCAAATCATGACGCTTTCGGCATGACGGTGCATCAGCGGATCGCCGAAACGGTTGCGGGCTATCCCCGCCGCAGCCAGCAAAGAGCCGAACACAACCGCGTACAGAGCCATTCTTTTTTTGTCGTCCGCATCCATATTTTTGCAAAACACAAACACAAGCGGCGCAACCAGCAGGGCGAACAAAAAAACGTGCACGACGGAAAAACGGTCGAAACCCGTAAAATAGGCGGAAAAAACGTTTATCCAATAATACCCGTACTGTGTTGAAAACACATCCGTTTTCGCCTGTGCGGTATCAAGGGGGTAGCCTGCGAAAAATATCGCAAGAACAGCCGCAAATCCTGCCAACGTAGCTTTTTTCGGCATTTTTGATGCAATCGACACGGCAATCATCACGCCGGCGGCAAACACGATATTCATCGACAGGCAGGACAGTAGCGAAAACAGCAGGCAAAACAGTCTGTTTAAAACCGTTTCCGGCCGCAAAAAAGCGAATTCGACCGCCAGCAGGGAAAACAAAATCATCAAATGGAACTGCGATGTAAAGCCCCACAACAGATTGACGGCGTTCATATCCGAAAACAGCGGCACGAACAAAAGGGGCAAAAACCATTTATCCCCCGCAGCTTTGCGCACCACGCGCCACAACTGGACGACCATGGCCGCATACAAAGCGTACGCCGTGAAAACCCACGTCAACGGCGTTCCGAAATTCATCAGCAATTTTGTAAACACAATCCGATGTTCGTTGTAAGTTTGCCAGTAAAAGCCCGCCGCCGCCCCTCGTTTCAAGGCGGCCGAAACAGGAACTTCGTCCCAATAAGCGACATCAACGGCGCAATCAAACACGGCGACGGAACACCAGACGAACGCCGCCGCCAATATTCCCCAAGCGCAATATTTTTTCATTTCCGCTCCTTTGCGTTCCATCCTATCCGAAAAATATTCCGTCCAAAACGAAAAAACTTCATCCCCGTTTGTTTTTTTATCTTTTCGTAAGATTTCGCTGATATCGTAAGCTATAATCTATAAACTATTGCGGAGCCTTCAAGGTGTCAAAATCATCGGGTTTAATCAAAAAAAGTATTCTGACGGCGGTTATTGCGGGCGTTACGGCATCCTGCGGTTCGTTCGTCGATCCGTTTGAACAAAAAACGATTATCACGCCGAAAGCTCCGTCTTCCGTCATCATTTGCCGTTCCGCGCAATGCGCTCCGGCCAGAACGAACATGACGCGCGAATTCATGTACAACAGTTTGTACAACCTGTTCGACAACAATCTGGATTCCCAAATTCTGCTGTGCGAAGCCGATCCCGCCACGCACACCTGCTTTGAAAACTATCTTCAATTCCAAATCAAGGCCGGCGTTACCCCCGCCACGGTCGTCATAGATTCGGCAAAACTGCTGGACGTCCGTTTGAACAAAAACGAACAGATTGTCAATATCGCGCTGGATTACAACATGCACTACAACGCGCTTCGTCCGCAATGCCGCGCGTCCAACAACGCGCTGTTCGTCAAATCGCCCGACTACGTCTTGATGGAAGACACGGGATACCGCTGCAAATTTACGACCGTTTCGACATCCCTGCTGTCCACCGTTTTCGCCATTGACTACATCAACATGGATTACGGCGAAATCGGCGCCAGCTACTCCATCGGCGTTTCCGGTTCCGCATACGGCGGCGGAACGGGATATGTGATGATGCGTTTCCAGAAAAACGCCCTGCCCTCCAATCCCAAAAAGTTCGTCCTGCCCAAACCCGAACCGACCGAACCCGCCATGCCCGTCGAAATGCAGGGCAACACCCGTCAGGAATACGGCGTCAAAACGGACAGCGGCAAAAAATTGTCGCCGGGACAATACAAAGTCAGCCCGATTCCTTTGAAATAGAAAAAAGCCCTCGGTCAGAGGGCTTTTTCAATGTTTCATCTTTGTTTGTTTTGGACAGCCGCCTTGACAACGGCGGGATTGGCTTTCGCCTGCCCTTTGGCTTTGTTTTTGTTCATGCCCAATTCGTCGGTCAGCACTTCCAGTTCGTCGACAAAGCCCTTAATCACGTTCAAACCTTTCTTCCAAAAATCGGGTTTGGAAGCGTCCAATCCGAACGGCTTCAGCATGGATTTGTGACGTTCGGAACCGCCCTTGCCCAGCATTTCCATGTATTTGTTCGGGAAATCTTTGACTTTGCCCTCTTCGTACACATTGTACAGGGAATTGACCAAGCAGTCCCCGAACGCATAGCCGTACACATAAAACGGCGTATGCACCATGTGCGGAATCGTCGCCCAGGCGGAGCTGGAACGGTCGTCGTTTTTCACGGCAGGCCCTAAAGCTTCGGTTTGCGTTTTCGTCCATATCGCGTTCAGCTTGTCGGGGGACAGCTCGCCCTCTTTGCGGCGGGTGGTATGCACATCCGTTTCAAAGCGGTGAAAAGCGATTTGACGCACGGTCGTGTTCAGCATGGAACCCGTTTTTTCCGCCAGCATCGCAAAGCGCTGTTTGGGGTCTTTTTCGTGCTTCAGCATATATTTGAACGTCATCATTTCGCCGAAAATGGATGCCGTTTCAGCCAGCGTAATCGGCGTTTCGGACTTTAAAAGCCCCTGTTTGCGCGCCAAATACTGGTGGACGCCGTGTCCCAATTCGTGCGCCAAAGTCATCACGTCGCCGGAACTGCCCATAAAATTCAGCATCAGATACGGATGCGCGGACGGCACGGCGGGGTGGGCGTACGCGCCGCCCTCTTTACCTTCCTTGGGGGCGACGTCAATCCAGTTGTTGTCAAAAAACTTTTTGCCGATGGCCGCCATTTCGGGCGAAAATTCGTTGTAAGCCGCCAACACGGTGGACTTGGCTTCATCCCAAGTGTACTTGCGCCCTTCGACGCCCGGAATCGGCGCGTTTCTGTCCCAGTATTCCAGTTTGTCCACGCCCAGCCAGTCCGCTTTCATTTTGTAATAGCGGTGCGAAATGTCCGCATGGCTGTCCACGACGGAATCGACTAAAGCGTCAACCACTTCGTCTTCGACCTGGTTGGCGACATTGCGTTCGGAAATCGGGCGTTTGTAGCCGCGCCATTCGTCCTCGATTTGCTTGTCTTTCGCCAAAGTGTTGGTAATCAAGGCGAACACGGGCATATTCTGCTTCATCACGCGGTCGATTTCCGCGCCCGCTTCGTGACGCGTTTCCATGTCGGGCGACGACATCAAAGCGGTCGCTTCGGGTTCTGTCAGCTGTTTTCCGCCGACATTGAACCGCAGTCCCGCCATGGTTTCGTCGTACAAACGATTCCAAGCGGTCGCGCTGCTCATTGATTTGTCCAGCAGCATTTTTTCCAAGTTTTCGGGCAGCTGGTGTTCGCGTCCCGCGCGGACGTTTTCCAGCCACGGCGCATAGTCCCGCACCGTTTTGTCGGTCAGCTTGTCCTTCAGTTCGGAATCGCTCAGTTTGTTGATTTCCAGCGTATAGAACAGCATTTTACCCGCAACGTCGTTGCCTTTTTCCTGAATGTTCTGATAAAAGCCAGAAACCGTCGGATCGTTCATATTCGTCGAATGCAGCAAATACGCGTAAGTATCCAGCTTTTGCGCCGTTTCGTTCAGTTTTTCGTATTCGGTGATGGATTTTCCGAATTCCGCGGGCGACAGTTCGCTCAAACCGCCTTTGTAGCGGGTTTCAAAGCGGGTCGCCCCCGCGCTGAGCGTCGCCATGTCCTTTTTCAATTCGGGCGAATCCATGGATTCGTACAAATCGCTCAAGTCCCATTTCGGCATTTCTTCGGTCATCGGAATACTCCTTAATTTTATTCAAAATTTCCTGTATTTTTGTCCAAAACAAACAGGAAGTCAAGCGGAAAGCATTTGATTTACAAAGCTTTGCAGTCCGATTTGACGGGAACGCTTCAGCCGTTCAGCCGTCAAAATGGATTTGACGGCTTCGACACATTCGTCAAGGTCTTGATTGATGACCACATAGTCATATTCCTGCCAATGAGCGGCTTCCGCCGCGGCGGTTCCCATGCGTTTTTTAACGATTTCCGGGGCGTCGTTGCGGTGAATCAAACGGCTTTCCAATTCCGCCAAAGACGGAGGCAGAATCGACACGCCGACCACGTCGTCACGGGCGGTTTGCGACAGTTGGCGCGCCCCCTGCCACTCAATGTCGAACAAGACGTCCTTGCCCGCCGCCAATGCCGCCTGCACGGGCTTTGCGGGCGTGCCGTAGCAATTTCCGCAAAATTCGGCATATTCCAAAAATTCGCCGTTTTTAACCATCTCGTCAAACTTTTCACGGCTGACAAAGTAATAATCCTTGCCGTCGATTTCACCGGCGCGCGGGGCGCGGGTCGTCGCGGACACCGACAAAAAGAAATTCGGATCGCTGTCCAAAATACGGTGGGAAATCGCCGTTTTTCCCGTTCCCGACGGCGACGACAGCACCAGCATCAATCCGCGTCTTGCAATTCCGTTGTTAATCATGGCAATTCTCCTTTATTCGATATTTTGAATTTGTTCGCGCAGGCGGTCAATGGCGGATTTCAAAGCCAAGCCCGCGCGCGTCAGTTCGATGTCCGCGGATTTTGAACAAAGCGTGTTGGCTTCGCGGTTGAATTCTTGACACAAAAAGTCCAGTTTGCGCCCGATTGCGCCGTCCTGCCCGAACAGTTCGCGGGCGGTTTCGACATGGGCTTTCAAGCGGTCAAGCTCTTCGCGCACATCGGCGCGCAGCATCCACGCTGTCACTTCCTGCAAAAAGCGGTCTTCGGGCAGCGGCGCGGCGTCTTTCAAAGAATCGTACTGCGCTTTCAGCGTTTGGCGGATTTTTTCGTTCTGGGCATCCGCGCGGGTTTCGGCGGTTTTGACCAACGCTTCAATGGAATCGACGATTTCCGTCAAACAGGCTTTCAGTTTTTCACCCTCCGCCAGACGGGCTTTTTTCAATTCCGCAACCGCTTGTTTCAAGGACTGCTTCAGCGCGTCTTCCTCCGTCTTGGGTTGCCCCGTTTCAACAACGCCTTTCACGGTCATCAGCATCGCCAAATCGCCGACATGAAAAGACGGGTATTTTTCGGCCTGGCGCAAAGCCTCGCGACACAGCGTTTCCAGAAAATCCGTGTTGACGCTCAGCGTTCCCGCCGCGCCGTCCGTGTCCAAAGCCACCGTTAGCGTGCCGCGCGCAAAGTTTTGACGCACCGCTTCGCGCACATCGTTGTCCAAGCTGTCCACCGCCAGCCGCGTGCGCACATCCAATCCTTTGGCGTTGACCGAACGCAACGTCCAAATCCATCGGCCCGCTTTGACGCAGGCAAATCCTGTCATACTTTCCATTTTTTAAAGTTCCTTTAAACCGTTTGCTTTAAGTTATAGCCAAATCACAGCGGCAAGGAAACGCAAAAATGAAGAATCCTCGACATATTTTAATCACGGGCGCGTCCAGCGGCATCGGCGAAGCCCTAGCTGTTCATTACGCCGCAAAAGACGTCACTTTGTTCCTGTGCGGACGAAACAGCGATCGCTTGCAGGCCGTCAAACAGGCGTGCGAACAAAAAGGCGCCGCCGTTTACGCCGAACAAATCAACGTCACGGATGAAAAGCAAACGGCGGATTGGATAAATCGCTGCGACGGCATTGCGCCGCTGGATTTGGTGATTGCAAACGCGGGCGTATCGGCGGGCCCCGGGGACGGCAGCATCGAATCGGCGGAAACGACCCGTCAGATTTTCGCGGTCAACGTCAACGGCGTTTTAAATACCGTCCTGCCCGCTTTGGAACTGATGAAGCCGCGCCGTGCGGGACAAATCGCGATGACCAGTTCGCTGGCGGGATACCGCGGCTTGCCGTCCGCCCCAGCCTATTCGGGGTCGAAAAACGCGGTGCGCGCGTGGGGTGAAGCGCTGCGCGGCGCGATGAAGCCCGAAGGACTGAAAATCAACGTGATATGCCCCGGATTCGTCAAATCGCGCATTACGGCGAAAAACAAATTCCCCATGCCGTTTTTGATGGAAGCGCCGCGCGCCGCTGCAGTCATCGCCAAAGGATTGTCCAAAAACAAAGGGCGGATTACATTCCCGCCCCTGCTTGCGCTTTCCGTCTGGCTGATGAGCTGTCTGCCCGCGCCGATAGCGGAAATCCTGCTGTCGAAACTGCCTAAAAAGACCTAGTCGTCAATCAGAACACCCCACGGATAGATGCGGCGCAAATCTTGATATTCATAAGGCATTTTGGCGTATGCCTTATCCAATTCGTCACCAAACACGTCGAAGTCGATATTGTCGTCGACCTCGAATTCGTCCAGCAGCGTAAACAGCAGATATTCGGCAAAGATTTTGCCCGCTTTGGATTTGTCGACCGCGCCGAACAGCTTGAATTCGGACAGCAGATATTGTTTGTAATCCTTTAAATTTTCCAATGATTTCAATCGGGTCGCCAACAGCGGATCCATGTCCTTGCGCACCTGCAAAGCGGCGTCCACCATGGCATTGACGCGCATTGAACGTTCTTCGTCTTCGGATACGTCGTCCCCTTTTGCGTCCATTTCGTTAATCAAGTTTTCTTCGTACATATCAACGAATTCTTGACGGACTGGATTGTTTTCAGCGGTCATATCAACACCTCTTGATTCGATTCTTAAAGGAAGTGTAGCACTTCCCCGCGCGGGTTGCTATTCATTTTTTCCCGCAGGCTGGCGGCACAGACGGTTCACCGCCTCCATCGCGTTGTTAAAGCCTTTGAGTGAAAAAACATCGTGCGTTTCAAGCCCCTGCACCGTCACGCCCTTGACCGTCAAGCGGACGCCCGTGTTCATTGCCCGCGCTATCGCTTCGTCCGTCTTGGTGTTTTTCGCCCAAGCGGTGTCTTCGCTGGTGAACAAATCGGCTTTGACTTTGCCGACGCGCAAAATCACTTCGGACCGCGGCATGAACGTGTACCCCGCCACAAACGTCACCGTGTCGTAAATCTCTTCGTTCGGACGGCTAGAAATCAGTAAAAACACATCGCCGCGGCGCGTGTATTCGCCCGTCGAGCGCATGGGCATCGACGACACAAAACAGACTTTGTCCTTTTTGGACGTGTAAATATAAGCGTTCCAATCGTCAAATACGCCGATATGCTGAACTTTTTGCGCATCAATCAACACTTCGGCGTTTGCGTCGAAACAAATCAAAACAGCGAACAGAAACAAAATCTTTTTCAGCAAAGGAACTCTCCTTATTTATTCAACAGTCCCGTCGACTGTGTAAACGAAAACGGCTTTGACAGCAGATTATAACGTTCCGTCCAAAACGGCAAGCATTCTTGCCCGTTCGGGCAAAGAGTCGCTTTCTTTTTGGCAAAACGGGGCAAACGGGCGATGACGGATTCGCCGGCGCAGGCGATTGCTTTGGCGTCCGTAATCAGCAAAGACGCCATTTTCCCGACTTTCGGCATATTCGTCAACGACAGGAAATAAGGCACGCGGTACATTCTGGCGGCATTCCCCCACATCATCAGCGTTTTCAAATCAAAGCAGTGCATCGCTTGGATTTTGTGCGTTCTGAAACAGGTGAACTGTCCCAAAGTGGTCGTCATCAAAACAAAAAGCGCTTTCAGATAAAAATCGTTCGGATAAACCTGCTTGACAACGGGAACGACTTCAAATTCCAACCGTTCCTTTTTCAGCAGTTTCGACGTTTTTCCCTCTTTGTCGACAATGCACAGAGGGGCGACTTCGCCCGATTTTTGCAAAGCTTTTATCATTGCGGCATTTTCCGCCGCCGCATCGTCGAAAGCTTCTTCGGTAAAAGGATATAAAATCGTTCGCGTCATGGTTTATCCTTTGCGTTTCAATCGGGCGGCGAAAAAGCCGTCGCATCCGCCGCGGTCCCCGTAAAAATATGGTAAAACGGTCAAATCGCCCGCTTGTGAAATCAATTCGGCGGGAACCTCGTTTGCCAAAGGCAGACGTTCGGCAATCCCCGCCTTGACGGCATCGTCGATTATGGCGCGTCCCTCGGACGGCAGAACGGAACAGACGCAATACACCAAAACACCGTCGGGTTTCAGCAAAGTCAGCATTTTTTCCAACAGTTCACGCTGTGTTTTGTTCAGCCGTTCGACATCGGCGGGAGTTCTGTGACACACCACATCGGGATGACGGCGCAAAGTCCCCGTCGCCGAACACGGCGCGTCCAGCAAAATCGCGTCATAGCTTGCTTTTTGTTCCTTTTCCGCCCAAACACGCGCATCCGAAACAATGACTTTAACGGGCAGTTTCAGCCTGCCCAGATTTTCTTTCAGCCGCTTGACGCGGTTGGCGGAAATGTCGACGGCGGTCACATCGGCCCCCCGCAACACCATTTGCGCCGTTTTTCCCCCGGGAGCGGCGCATACGTCGGCGGCTTTTTTCCCGCGCAAATCACCAAACAGCGCCGCAGGTAAAGCGGCGGACAAATCCTGCACCCACCACGCGCCGTCCTCAAACCCCGGCAAGCTCGGCACGGAAGCGGATTTTTCACGGCGCAAAGTCCCCGTCGGCATTACGATTGACTCCAGTTTTTCGGCCCATTGTTCCGCATCGTCCTTGACCGTGAAATCCAGCGGCGCCTCCTCCAGCCCCGCCAGCGCGATTTTTTCGGCGGCGTCCGCGCCGTATTCCGCACGCCATTGCCGCAGCAGCCAATCGGGGATATTGAGTTTTGCGGCATCCTGTCCGGCGGCGATTTTCGCCCCGTCGCGCGCAACTTTGTGCAAAACGGCGTTCGTCAATCCCGCAAAACCTTTGAACAAGCTGTCTTTGACCAAAGAAACGGCCGTTGAAACCGCAGCGTGCGGCGGCGTGTCCAAAAAAACGGTTTGCGCGGCGGCAATCCGCAAAACGTCCGTAACATACGCCGCTTTGTCGGGCAAAGGTTTTGCCAAAAACCGTTTCAGCAAAGCGTCAATCTGTCCCAATCTGCGCAAAGTCGTTGTGGCCAGCAAACGAACAAACATTCTGTCCCGCCCGTCCAAAGGGCTGATTTTGTCCTGTTCGTCCATCATGCGGGCGAATTCCTCCTCCAGCCCTTTGCCCTTGCGGACAACGGCGGACAGCAATTCAACGGCCATATGGCGGGTCTGCAGTTCGGGCGTTTTCATTTTTTGTCGGAATCCTTGTATTTTTCTTTCACAACCGCGTACGCTTCATTCGCTTCGCCCCACCCTTTGCGGGCATCGGCGCCGATTTGCTTGAACAATCCCCGCACGGTCGCTTTTCCCGCGTCGGGATTGGAAATGCCGATTGCGAATTTAAGGTACAGCACAAAAGCCAGCACCACCATTTGCGGCTGAATATACGCCCTGTCCAGCGTCAACAGCACCATCGCCCCAAACAAAAAGTCGCGCCGCAAAACAAAAGCGACGATTTGAGATTCCGAAAAGCCGCGGGCTTCCAACAATTCGTAAAAAAAGACGGGAACACGCTTTTCCTTGCGTCTGAATAAGTTTTTAAACCGCCGCCACGCCCCGAAGAACAGCTCGAACAGCGGGTACGACAACAGCAGCAGAGCGCATCCGCCCAATCCTTTTTCCGCCAGCTGGAAACACATGCCCGTTACAGCGATGTTAAACACGTTTTCCAGCGGCTTTCCCAGCGAAGCGTCGGTGTTGTACAAAACCGTCATGCAATACGCCGCCGCCGTCAAAGGCAGAAAAATGCCGCCGAACTCCGACAACGCGCGGGGCGCGTGCGTTAAAAACACTGCGGCGAAAAACGTCGCGCCGACAAAAAAAGTCTGCGCGCAAACCAATCCGCCGCGCTTGCCGCCGAATCCGCATTGTTTGAACAAAAACATCCAAACGGCCGCAACGCCGACTTTGACGACGGGAAGCGGCGCTTGAATTTTTTGGAAAAACGGCGGCGCGGGCAGCATGAAAACCGCCGACACCAACGCCCCGAATTCCAACAAAAACGCCGCTTGCCGCCCCAATGACGACGAACGGGGGACAAACCCCGACAAGGCAAAAAACAAAATCAAAACCCCGAACACGTTGCCGGAAACGCTTTCATACGGAACTTTGTCGGGCGCCAAAACGAACAATCCCGTTGCGGCAGCGGCGAAAAGCACGCCCTGCACCATGTTCCAATACGGCACTTCACGCACTTCATCCCCCGCGACGGGCGTCCCCAAATACTCGGAACGCCGTTTAAGAACGAACAGGCATATCAACGCCGCAAAATCAACGACAAACAATCCGATTGTAAAAAGCAAGTAAACCGTATTCGACATTTTTTCCCGCCGTCTTCAAAATTCAAACGGGATTATAGCAAACAAAACACGCGGACGATAGAGCATTTTTCTTTTGTTCTTTGAATAATTTGTGTCCGCGTTCCCTCGACGGCGTACCCCGCTTTGCGAAAAGCGGCAAGCGATGCTTTGTTTGTGGCGCGGATGTCGGCCGCCAGCCGCGAAAACCCGTTGTCGCGGGCATAGTTTTTGACCAAAGCCAGCGCTTCCGTGCCAATGCCCATGCCGCGAAATTCGGGGGCGATGTTGATAACGATTTCCAACGTCCCCTCCCCCGCCGCGTCAAAACGGATGAACCCCGCGAAACTGCCGCCGTCTTTGACGAAAACGGGGCAAAGCGCATCAAAATAACATTCTGAAAATTCCAGCCAAAAAGAATCCCACGATTTCGGCCGCCGCACTTCGGACGATTCGATTGTGCGCGCGTCGTTTCGCCATTGAAAGGCGATTTTCGCATCATGTTTTGTGTTTTCGCATTGCTCCAAAGTAATCATGCCGTTATTTTAAAAAGCGGAGGACTCAAAATGCAACTGCAAAATCCGTTTTGGCAAAAATCGAAAGCGCTGGAAGCCTTGTTTGAAAAACTGGACGGTCAAGTGCGCTTTGTGGGCGGAACGGTGCGAGATTGCCTGTCGGGCAAAACGCCGTCCGACATTGATTTGGCAACACCCCTGCCCCCTGAACGGGTTAAAGCGCTGTTGAGCGGGTACGCCGTCATTCCGACGGGACTGGCTTTCGGAACGCAAACCGTCATGATTGATGATAAAGATTTCAAAAGCGTCGAAATCACTACCTTGCGCCAAGACATCGCCCCCGACGGCCGGCGGACGAAAGTCGTTTTTTCAACCGATTGGGAAACCGACGCCGCGCGCCGCGACTTTACAATCAACGCTTTGTCCGCCGATTTTGACGGGACGGTTTCCGATTATTTCGGCGGAATTGAAGATTTGCAAAACGGCATTGTGCGTTTCATCGGCACCCCCGCCGCCCGCATTGCCGAAGATTACCTGCGGATTTTACGTTATTTCCGTTTTCTGGCCCGATTTTCAAAATTTCCCGCCGACGAAGCGGTTTTATCGGCATGCCGCCGCTTGGCCGGCGGATTGGACAAAGTGTCCCCCGAACGCGTTTGCGACGAAATCCGCAAGATTTTAAACTGCCGAAAAGCTGGAATCGCCCTGCACGCCATGGCTCAAGCGGACATTCTGGAGCGTTGGTTTTCCGATGCCGATTTGGACGTGTTCGACCGGCTGGAAACAAATTGCGCCGCCGCCCGTTGGAACATTTTGGGAAAATCGCAGCTTTACCGCTATTTGCCGCGAACGTTGAAAAGGCAAACCTCCCTGTTCCCGACGCGCGCCGAATCCCCGTTTGAAGCCGCCGTTTTACTGCAAAACAATCCGCTGAAAAACGCGGCTTTAAAAGCGTTGCACGCCCGTTTTCCCGACAAAGGGCTGCTGGCGGCGAAAAACATTCGCGTCCCGCCTTATCCGCTTTCGGGCGCGGATTTGACTTTTCTGCCCAAAAACAGAATCGGCAAAGCTTTGACCGCAGCGCGGGAATTTTGGATAAAAAAACAGGGCGAACCCGACAAAGCCGCCCTGCTTGATTTTATCAAAAGTCTTAATTTTGAAACGAATTCGGATCAATCCAATCGCCGAAGCGGGTAAACTGCCCCTCAAACGACAAATCCACCGTTCCCAACGACCCGTGACGCTGTTTGGCGATAATCAGTTCGGCTTTCTTTTCCTTGTCAATCAAATCGCGTTCCCATTTTTTAATGCGTTCGGCGAACTTGTCTTCGGATTCGTTGGCGTGCTGAACGGGGCTGGAGCTTTTTAAATAATAGTGTTCGCGAAACACGAACAGCACGATGTCCGCGTCTTGTTCGATAGAACCGGAATCGCGCAAGTCGGACAACAGCGGCCGTTTGTCGTCGCGTTGTTCGACGCCACGGTTCAGCTGCGACAGCACCATAACGGGAACGTTTAAATCTTTCGCCATAATCTTCAGCTGACGGGTCGTTTCCGTCAACGCCTGCACCATGTTGTTTTTAAAGGTTGACCCCGACATGTCAATCAACTGCAAATAGTCGATAACAACCAGTCCCAGCCCTTTGGTTGAATCGCGTTTCAAGCGGCGGCAACGGTTGTGAATCGCGGCAACCGTCAGCCCCGGCGTATCGTCAACGAATAAAGGCACTTTTTCCAAATCCCCTGCGAAAGCGACCACGCGCTGAAATTCCTCCTGCGTGATTCTGCCGTTGCGCAGCTTGTCGGACGCGATTTGCGTTTCCATGGACAAAATACGTCCCGCCAGCTGGGACGCCGACATTTCCAATGAAAAGAACGCCACACCTTTGCGTTCTTTGCCCGCATTGATATCATCCAAAAAACACCGCGCCGAATTGAACGCCAAACACGTTGCGAATGCCGTTTTTCCCATACCGGGACGCCCTGCGACAATCAGCAAATCGGAATTGTGCAAGCCGCCCATTTTCTTGTCAATATCGCGGAACCCCGTCGATATGCCGGAAATGCCGTCGGGGTTTTTGGCGGCTTCGGCGACTTCTTGCACAACCTCGGTCAGCGTTTCCGCAAACGTTTGCGGGCCGCCGTCGATTTGCCCTTCCGTTCCCAATTCGTACAGCCGTTTTTCCGCGCGCCCCATTTGGACTTCGGCATCGTTGTCCATATTGATTTTGAATGCATCGTTGACAATGTCAGTTCCCAAACCTATCAGCTGACGGCGCAGATAACGGTCGAAAATCAGTTTGGCGTAGTCTTCGGCATTGATAATCGCTACGGCGGAAGACGTCAATTCCATCAAATATTTGATGCCGCCGACTTCCTCCAACAGCGGATTTCCGGCCAAATAGCCTTTCAGCGTAATCGGATCGGCGGAATGACCGCGCGCATGCAGGTTCAAAATCGCTTGATAAATTTCACCGTGAACGGGACTGGCGAAATGAAACGGTTTCAGAAACTCCGCAACTTTTTCCAAAGCGTGGTTGTTGCTCAAAATCGCGCCCAGCAAAGCCTGTTCCGCTTCGATATTTTGCGGCGGCACACGCTGTTCGGTCATTTCTGTCGTATCCATTTCGTCAATCCCTTTGCAGTCAAAAAACAACGGCGGAGGTTTTCGCGCCCCCGCCGTTTAAAGCTTCAGCGAAGCGATTAAGCTTCAGCCGCGACTTCCGCAACAACGGCTTCGGCGGCGGCAGCGGCTTCAGCGGCGGCCTTGGCCGCGGCTTTGGCGTTGCGTTCGGCTTCTTCCGCGGAACGGGCGACCGCAACGGAAATCGTCTGGTCGACGTCGGGATGCAGAATGATGCGGACTTTGTAATCGCCGATTTCTTTGAACGGCTGATCCAGAACGACCTGACGGCGTTCAATGGTGAAGCCGGCTTCGCGGACGGCATCGCGGACATCGCGACCCGTAACGGAACCGTACAGCTGCCCGGTTTCGGCGGCTTGACGGATGATGACGACTTTCAAGCCGTTCATCTTTTCGGCGACCTGTTCGGCTTCCTGTTTGCGTTTCAAGTTGGCGGCTTCCAGCTGAACCTTGCGGGATTCAAACAAAGCCAGATTTTCTTTGCTGGAACGCAAAGCTTTGGCTTGGGGCAACAGATAGTTGCGGGCATAACCCGGCTTCACTTTGACGATGTCGCCCATTTGGCCCAGACGTTCGATACGTTCGAGTAAGATAACTTCCATTTCAAGCTCTCCCCTTAGTCCATAACGTAAGGCAACAGGCCCAAAAAGCGGGCGCGTTTAATCGCTTTGGCCAATTCGCGCTGTTTCTTGGCGGAAACGGCGGTAATGCGGCTGGGAACGATTTTGCCGCGTTCGGAAATGAAACGCTGCAACAATTTGATATCTTTATAGTCGATCTTCGGAGCGTCGGCTGCCGCAAACGGGCAAGCTTTACGACGGCGGAAGAACGGACGACGAGCTGTGGCTGCCATTAGAATTCCTCGCTTTCATCTTCAACATCGAATTTTTTGCCGCGGCCTTTGATTTCTTTGCCCTTGTTGGACAACATGGCGGACGGACCTTCTTCCAATTCTTCAACGCGGACGGACAGATAACGAATCACGTCTTCGTCAAAGCGCATTTGGCGTTCCAGTTCAATCAAAGCTTTCGCCGGAGCGTCGATGTTAAACAGAACATAGTAACCTTTGCGGTTTTTGTTCATACGGTAAGCCAAGGCGCGCAAGCCCCAGTTTTCTTTTTTCGTAACTTTGCCGCCGTTGGCCGCGATGACGCCTTCAAAGCGTTCAATCAGCGCATCAACCTGCGAAGCGGCAATATCCTGACGTGCGATAAACACGTTTTCGTATAAAGCCATAAAAAATCTCCTTTTGGCTTCTCTCATTCCCTTTGTCCGACGGCATTCCCCACGAACGCCCCCGCAAGGGACATAGCCGATTCCGTTCATCGGCAAGGAGTAAACGGAAGCTGAACTATGCCACATCCGTTCCGTTTACGCAAGCACTTATTTTCCCCGCGGATAAAACAGATTTTTATCCGATTGAAACTGCAGCAACGCGACAACCGCCAAAATCGGCAGCATCATTTCCAGTCCCTCTTCGGCGATTTCCAAAAAGCCGTACCAAAATCCCAACGGGTTTAAAACAATGCCGTGTTTTGCCAAATTGCTATGCGTTCTGTCCGCGATTTTGCACAGCGCGCCGCAGGATAAAAACGTAATCACCGTCCACGATCCCGCATACAGCTTGAACAATCCTTTAAAGGCTGGAATCAGCCACAAAACCATGGCGTAAACAAACAATCCCGCCACCAGCGCCGCCAAAACAAACGCAACAATTTTTTCGCTCAGCGGATTGTTCGGGTTAGTGAAAAGCGAATCTTGAACGCGGTCGTATCATGACTGGTCAGCTAATGCTGAATACCGGCTTCGCGCAAAACGGCGGCGATTCCGAAAAACAAAAACATCGCCAAAGACCGCTTTTCAAACGGCGTTTGAAACGATTTTCGCACTTTGACAAAAAACGCAAACAAAACCGCGTAGCACAAATACGTCGCGTTTTCGACAACTCCGTTTTCCGCCGTCAAATCGGTCGCATGTGTGCAAATGCCGAATCCGGCGGCATACAGCACCGCCAGAACGATTATCGTCAACGCGGGAGCCAGCCAAAATTTATCAAGATACTTTTTCATTTCAATCACCTTTCATTTCGGGAATATTTCCCCGATTGACGCGAAAAGGTCAACATTTTTCATCAAAACATATCAAAAATAATGATGAAAAAATTTTATAGAAAAAATATTTTTCATTTTTCATCACTTCTAAACTTTCTTTTTCTCTTTTATTTTTGTTTAATTTTTATGCATCATTATAAAAGTGATAAGGAGAAACGCCTATGAAATGCAGCCGATGCGGCAGTGAAAATTCGGTTAAAAACGGCTTTGTCAAGGGGCAGCAGCGTTATAAATGCAAACGGTGCGGATGCCAGTTTACACGGTCGGACAAAAGAGCCGCTCATCAAAAAGAACGGCAGCTTGTCGCTTTGTTATATGCGTCGGGACTGTCAATGCATAAAATATCGGCAACCGTCGGTGTCAGCGTTCAAAGCGTATCTCGATGGCTTCATTCAATTTACAACGACAACAGTATTGATTTGCCGAAAGTATCCCCTTTCAAGCAGGTTCGTTATGCGGACATTTTATCATATCTGAGCAGATTGAATGAAAGCGAATTAGAGCGGGAATGTGTCGTATTGTCTTCATCGCTGGCTTCCGGATGCGAAATTTCCCTGTTGATTACCCGCCCCGTCAAGCCATAAACAAAAAGGCAGGCCTTTCAGCCTGCCCTTTCGTTTTATTGAAGAAATCAACGTCTTATTTTGTTTCTTCCGCTTCGGCTTCAACGACAACACCGGAGTCTTGTCCTTTAGCCTTGACGTCGCGATCGACCAATTCGATAATCGCCATCGGAGCGCAGTCGCCGTAACGCAGACCCGCTTTCAAAACACGGGTGTAACCGCCATTGCGGTCTTTGTAGCGGGCGGCCAGCGTGGCAATCATCTTGTCGGCCATTTTTTCATCGCGCAGGAAAGAAATCAACTGACGACGTTTGTGCAAATCACCGACTTTAGCAATCGTGATCAGCTTTTCAAAGACAGGGCGCAGTTCCTTGGCTTTGGGCAACGTGGTTTTGATTTGTTCATGCTTGATTAACGCATTCGCCATGTTGGCAAACATGGCACGGCGGTGTGCGAACGATTTGTTCAGCTTACGCTTACTATTACGATGATTCATAATTTCCTCCTATCATGGTTTCGCGCACGAAACCGATAAAAACTTCTCTGACACCGCTCGCTTGAAATCATCGCAAACCTCAAGTTATCGCGCATGTCACAGCCCTGTTCCACCGAACAGGAAATTTGTTAGAACGGCTCTTCCAAACCCTTGGACAGCGATTCGATATTTTCAGGCGGCCAACCGACCACTTCCATACCCAAATGCAATCCCATCTGAGAAAGGACTTCTTTGATTTCGTTCAAAGACTTGCGGCCGAAGTTCGGCGTACGCAACATTTCGGCTTCCGTTTTCTGAACCAAATCGCCGATGTAAACGATATTGTCGTTTTTCAAGCAATTCGCGGAACGCACCGACAATTCCAATTCGTCGACTTTGCGCAGCAAATTGCGGTTGAACGGCAGTTCGTCCTTCTTTTCGGATTCGACGTCTTCTTCGGGTTCTTCGAAATTGACGAACAGTTTCAACTGTTCCTGCAAGATGCGCGCCGCCAAAGCGACCGCGTCTTCCGGAGAAACCGTGCCGTTCGTTTCAACCGTCAAAGACAGTTTGTCATAGTTGGTAATCTGACCCACGCGGGCGTTGTCGACCTGATAAACGGCTTTGGTAATCGGGCTGAAGATGGAATCCACGGGAATCAATCCGATGGGGCAATCTTCGGGGCGGTTCTGGGACGCGGGGACATAGCCTTTGCCCGTACCGACCGTCAGTTCCATGTTCAGCTTCGCGCCTTTGTCCAGCGTGCAGATGACCAGTTCGGGGTTCATGATTTCGACATCATGTCCCGTTTCAATCATCGCGGCGGTGACTTCGCACGGACCTTCCGCTTTCAAAGTCATGCGGCGCGTGCCTTCGCCGTCATAGCGCAGAGCCAGCGTTTTAATGTTCAAGATAATATCGGAAACGTCTTCACGAACGCCTTCAATCGAAGAAAATTCATGCAAAACGCCGTCGATATGAATCGCGGTCACCGCAGCTCCCTGCAGTGAAGACAACAAGACGCGGCGCAAAGCGTTACCCAAAGTCATCCCGAAACCGCGTTCCAACGGTTCAACGACGATTGTCGCTTTATGCGCGGAATCTTCGGCGTGTTCGACTTCGATATTGCTCGGCTTAATCAAGTCTTGCCAGTTTTTCTGAATCACGGGTATCTCTCCTGCTTTGTAATTTAAAGTATTTTCCGAACGGAAAACACATTCCTAAACGATTCGAGTCGGAAACGACTCGGGCATCCCGTTAGACGCGACGGCGTTTGCGGGGACGGCAACCGTTATGAGGAACCGCGGTCACATCGCGAATCGCCGTGATGACAAAACCGACGGCCTGCAAAGCACGCAGAGCGGATTCGCGGCCGGCGCCGGGACCCTTGACCCATACTTCCAAAGTTTTCATACCGTGTTCGGCAGCTTTTTTGCCGGCGTCTTCGGCGGTAACCTGCGCGGCGTACGGGGTCGATTTACGCGAACCCTTGAAACCGTGAGCGCCCGCGGAAGACCACGAAATCGTGTTTCCCTGAGCATCGGTAATCGTCACTTTCGAGTTATTGAACGTCGAATTGACGTGCGCAATACCGGAAGTGATATTTTTGCGTTCGCGCTTTTTCGTGCGAACAGTTGTTGCAGCTTTAGCCATGAATCAATCGCCTTTCAATTAAACAGCTTTTTTCTTGCCTGCGATGGGTTTCGCGGGACCTTTGCGCGTACGAGCGTTCGTATGCGTTCTTTGGCCGCGAACGGGCAGACCTTTACGATGACGCAGACCGCGGTAGCAGCCCAAGTCCATCAAGCGTTTGATGTTCACGCCCACTTCGCGGCGCAGTTCGCCTTCGACGTGGTATTCGTGGTCGATCAATTCACGCAGTTTCAGAACATCGTCGTCGGTCAGTTCGCTTACGCGACGTGCTTCGTCGATGTTCAGTTTCCCGCAGATTTCGCGGGACAGAGTCCGACCGATGCCGTGGATGTACGTCAAAGCGATTTCCACGCGCTTGTTTGTCGGAATATTTACACCAGCAATACGTGCCAAGTTTAATCTCCTATAACAAATCAAAACCAGCCGTCATCCGAAAGGAATCGGGCGCAATACCCGACAGGGCATTTTACTGCGATGCCCTTGTCGAGGGGTTCAAAGTATACTCAACCGCGTGAAGAGTCAATACTTTGACGCCAATTTTTTGCGTTTTCGCAAAACTTTTTACATTCATTGCATTCTGCTTTTCAGCCACCGCGTAACGGGAAGTTCAACATACTTCCAAATCAGCAGTCCAAACACATAACACAGCGCCACCGCAACCGCGGAAACTGTCAGCGTATGCGTTTCCGCCAAAGACGGATGTTTTTCCAAAAACCGGAAAACAAAAGAACACAACACATCTTCATGCGTCATATAAATTGCAAAAGAACAGGCCGAAATTCTTGCCCAAAACGGTTTTTCAAAAAAGCGGGACGCTGCGCCGCGTTTTAAAACAAACAAGATTATCAAAAACGCAAACGCCAAATCAATATTCATCGGATTGGCAGGAGCCAGCCCTTTGATATACAGCACCCCAACGGAAAAGAGCAAAACCAGAGCCTCTGCAAGCGTATACCCCCCCCGTAACACCATTTTCTTTTAACCGGCCGTACAAGCTCCCCAAAAAACACCCTGCACCGATTCCTGCAAAACCGCGCGCGATACAAAGCGCGGGAATCGAAGACGTTCCGCCGTTGTGTATAAAACAGTAAGAAAAGAACGTCAACACCGCAACAATCAATTTCGACATCTCCGGTCTTACGATTTTCAGCAAATAAAAGTAGAACAACCCTACCCAAAAAAGAACGCCCAAGTACCACCCTTGCGGCGGGACCGGCGTCGCCAATCCCGTTCCCTGCAAAAACAACATATTGGCGGGCAACAAAGCGATTTTTCCGTTAAATATGGCGCACAATGCCGTCAAAGGAATAAAATGAACGGCTTTGGATTGAACGAACGAATAAACGGATCTTTCCGGCCTGAACGTTATCATCAAGAAAAATCCGGACAGCAGAAAGAAGAAATCCACTCCTCTGCCCCCCATGTTGTAGACGGTTACATTGGGCGCCAAATGAGCCACGACAACACCGATTGTAAACAGCAGCCGCAGAAATTCCACATTTTTAATCTTTGGTACGGTTTCATCGTACAGCCGCTTTCTTGCGACAAGCGTGTAAACAATACCGTATATCAAAAATGCCCAGATGACAAAAAACTTGAAATCGAAATGAGGTTTGCTTTTTACCGTAATATTCGAAAAAACACCTTCTTCGGACAGAGCCGGACATTGTTTTCCCCGCCCGACGATACACAAGGAAACAATCTTGTCCGCCGGACTGACTTTGATGTATTCCGGCGTTCCTCCGTAAATTCTGAAACGGCTTCTTCCTCCCTCCTTCAGCGTCAAACGGGTTTGCTCTGCCCGCTTTTGGCCGATGACTTTAAACTCTGCCCGCACAACCGCGTTTTTGGGCATTTGCGTTTCAAGCGTCAGCTTCAAAACATCATCCAGATACAGCGATTTGGAGAGAAACAGAAAAACGGCTGTCAGCGCAAAACTGATTATTTTATGGTTATGCATCTTTTTTTATCTCCGTTTTTCGTTTCAGCCATCGGGTTGACGGAATTTCGACATAGCGACGCGCCAACAATCCCAGCAAATATGACAAGGCCAAAGTTGCCGCAACAAACACAAATGCGTATTTTTGCGCCAGCACGGGGCATTTGTCCGAAATCGTAAAAGTAATGTCGCGGATCAAGTTTTCATGCACCATATAAATCGCAAAGGAGCAGCAGGAAATCCTTGCCCAAAACGGTTTTTCAAAAAATTGCGATACTTTGCCGCGCTTCAAAACAAACAAGACGATCAATATCGCAAAAGACAAAACTGCCGTAATGCGGTTGGCGGGGTACAGCGGCTTGACAAACATCAGCCCGACCGAATAGAGCAAAAACACAATTTCCGCAACGGTGTATACTCCCGTTTTTCCCGCGTAACCGCTTTTACCGTCGGCAGACCTCCAAAAACATCCCAAAAAGCACCCTAACCCGATACCGGCCAGCCCGCGTATCAACTGCGAAGACAGCAGCGCGTTCGACCATCCGTTTTTAAAAGCGCAATACGCAAAAAATGTTATTAAAGCGATTGTCAGCTTTGAAATTTCGGGTTTAAACACTTTCAAAATGTAGAAATAAAACAGCGACACCCAGAACAGCACCCCCAAGTACCATCCCTGCGGCGGAACGGCGGCGGCCAATCCCGTTCCCTGCAAAAACAGCATGTTGGTGGGAATCAGCGCGATTTTTCCGTTAAACAGCGCAACAGCCGCGGTTAACGGAATAAAATGAATGATTTTTGATTTTACAAATCCTTTCGCCGTTTTTTCCGGTTTGAACGTTATCATCAAAAAAAAGCCCGACAAAAGGAAAAAAAACTCAACACACAGCCACCCCTCATTGAAAAAGTCGATAACCGGAGTCATGTGATGGGCAACAATGCCGAACGTGAACAACAGGCGTAAAAATTCAACGTTTTTCAACTTCGGAACAGATTCGTCATACAGCTTTTTCTTTGCAATAAACGTATAAACCATGCCGTACGTCATCAAACCCAAAAGCAAAAAGAATTTCAAATCAAAGTGAGGTCGGCCTTGGATTTCCAAGTTTTGAAAATCATATCCCGCGGAAACAGCAAGGGCAACTTTTTGCCGTCCTTCAATTTTCACGGATGTCATTCTTTGACTGGGAGGCAATTATTACTGCCATTTGTGCCATCGTTGAATTGTAATCAAGCAATTCACG